>ERZ808046.26-NODE-26-length-224653-cov-15.612394_pt1 | contig 224653 bp, 211 predicted proteins | sample MGYA00380196_ERZ808046 | MGnify/ENA primary metagenome ERZ808046 (study PRJEB31490, sample SAMN06133421) | mouse gut metagenome | isolation source: Z6_2 | host: mice | place: China: Chengdu | collected 2015-05 ...
AGCAGATTATGAACAATAAGGAAGCGGTAAGGAATCATAGAACTTATGAGAGATTCTGGAGCAGTGAGACTCAGAAGTTGGTGATGGATGAGAATACGCTTCCTATTTTTGGTTCTTCTGAGTTGGTATCGCTGGAAGATTATGAAGAGAATATATCGAGTTTTTTAAATAGTCCGGATATGAATATAGTGACGATAGGAGGAGGATATTTTCAATCGCTCAGCCATACAATGGAGTTGGGAGCGATTGCGGAGAATGTTGAAAGTAAGAAAGTTGCTTTGTTTTTGTCACCGCAGTGGTTTGAAGAAATGGGAGTATCAAAAGAAGCATTTCCTGGAAGATTCGGAGAAGAGAATTTACTGGAATTTTTAGCTAATGATAGAATCAGTGACACAAATAAAACATATGTTCTGGATCGTGTACTCACTCTGTTAGAAGATAGTTCTATACAGAGACGAAGAGTAGAAAGATATAAAAAAGCTTATGAGAATAAAATAAGCGTAGATGGAATATATATGGAGGTCATGCATAATTATTGGAAATTACGGGGAAAATATTCAGTATGCAGACAAATAGATGAAATGAGTCAAAATGTTCCTGAAGTTGATTTGAAGCATATGGATTTTAAAGAAATGTTATTAGTTGCAGAAAAACAGGGGAAGAACAATTGCACTAATAATGATTTTGGGATTTATGATGAGTATTGGGATACATATGTAGAGGAAAGATACAAAGCTGGAGAAGTGAAAGAAAAAGCAGAGTTTTATACAGACTCTATTGAATATGAGGATCTTAGATGTTTTCTGCAAGTTGCAAAAGAATTGGGGATTGATGTGATTTTGGTTAGTATACCGGTAAATGAGGCATGGTACATATTTCAAGGAATGCTCTGTGATAAATATTATGAAAATATCAAAATGATATCAAAAGAATATGATAATATTGTATTGGTTGATATGACAAAATATGCAGATGAAAAATATTTCCATAAAGATGTTATGCATCTTGGCTGGAAGGGGTGGGTAAGAGTAAATGAAGCATTATATAAAGAATTTAAGAAAGAATGAAAAAGTGCAGATTATAGTATATGCATTAGGAACATGTATTATATGTATATTTATTTTGATGTATTTATTAGGTGCAGATATATCACAGGCACCTACTTATATATATAGTCAGTTTTAAATAAAAGATCAATGGAGGCGGCTATACATATGTGTCACTGCCTCCATTGCACTGGAATATTTTCGGGTTTGTCAAGCAGAATGTATAAGTTCTGCAAGTGTCTCAAAAGATGACGTCTAGTAAATCTAGCAAGGAGCTGCTATTATCAAACGATTTTCGTTGACATAATATTCTTTATCCATTAAAATGTGTTTTACAGATGAATATGTGATTTTCAGAGAGACTATCATAGTCTTTGATTGCCGATGTCAGGCCGATTCTATTTTCTAAGAAGTCCATCCCGGGTTCAGGGAGAGATCCATGATGTAAGAAGCTGTAGGAAAATGAGAAATTTGTTCAATATCATTGTATGTAGGGTTGCTTTCTGCTATAGTAGATTTAGAACATGATATATGTATTCAGATAATTTTTAGTAGATTTTCTTAAGATAGTTTCTCTGTATCAAGTCACAGATAAGGAGGAGCTATGTTTGAAGAAGAGGAAGAAGAAAAGAACCAGAACGAAAGATAATGTCGGAATAGAGAGCCGGGCAAGAACAAAAGATCAGAATAGATGTGAAGAATCTGCCATTCAGAAACATGAAGATGCGGCGCTTAAGACTGTGCTGGGATATTTTGCGGATGAACTGCTCCCATATTTTGGAATCAAAGGAGAAGTGAAAGGATATGCGCCGACGGAGATCATACATTTGGAATTGAAGCGTCTTTTACAGGATTTTAACCTTATAATGAGCGACGGATCTTGGAAACATTTTGAGTTCCAGAGTAAGAATGAAGGGACGAAAGGTCTGCGCCGTTTCCGGAGCTATGAGGCGGTGATGAGCCAACATTATAAGGTGCCGATTACCACCTATGTGTTATATTCGGGAAATATACGGAAGCCCATGACAGAATTACAGGAGGGGGAGAATACATATCGGGTCGTTCCAATCATTGTGAGAGATAAAAATGCGGATAAACTCATTGGGAAACTGATGAAGAAGGCAGAAGCGGGCGAGGATTTTACAAGAAGTGATCTGGTGCCGCTGTCCTTGTGTCTTTTGATGGGAGGAAGGATGCCGCTTGCAGATCGGGTGAAGGATGCGTTTGAGATTATTCAGAAGGCAAAGGGAGTCAGTGCGGAGGATATTGCAAGGTTGGAAGCGGTGCTGTATGTGATGGCAGATAAGTTTCTGAAGCGGGAAGAGATGGAGCGGATAAAGGAGGAGATCGGAATGATGAAGTTGACTCAGATGATGGTAGAGATGGGTAGAGAAGAAGGAAGAAGTGAAGGAAGAAGTGAAGGAAGAAGAGAGGGAGTTGATCAGGTAAATCGACTGTACCGGCGATTAGTTGATGAGAAAAAGTATGAAGATTGGGAACGTTCAACCAGAGATGGTGAATACCAGAAGTATTTATTTGAGAAGTATAGTATTTTATAGTGGAAAGATCTGGATAGATAGCTCGCCTTTTGGCGGGCTTATTCCCTTGCGTATTATATAACTCAAACTTCGCACATAGATTTTGCCTATGCACCTGGTGAGTAGGTACTTATTAAAGTGCGAAGTTTGAGTATAAAGATCTGGGGCATTCTGACATGGATATTCAATACCGAATATCTGTCTAATATTCAATTCTAAAATAAGTTTCCAAGTAAGCAGGGAATAATCAATATCTTTCGCTTCTTGAATCCAATAGCCAAATCTTTCGCTCATTTCACTTTTTTTTCACAGTTTTTCCATATTTTCCCCACAGTTTGTTTCTATAATGACTTCATTGCATTTATCTTTGAGGCGGTCGTCTCCTTCCGAATTCATTTGGCATTGGCAGCAATGCTGAATGCTGGCCGCTTTTGAGATAATGCATTTATTAATGAAAGATATAGAGACGTAAGGAGCAGGAAATGAGTAATCAGAACGCATTTGAACGTGTAGAGAAGAAGTATCGGCTGGATCAGAAGCAATATGAATCCTTTTTTGATGCCGTTTCGGAGAGAATTCATATGGATGAATATGGCTTACATACTATCCGCAATATTTACTATGACACGCCTGATCATGAACTAATCCGCCGGTCGCTTGATAAGCCCAGATATAAAGAGAAGTTCCGGCTCAGGGGTTATGGCGAGGTTCAGGAAGATAGTATAGTATTTCTGGAGATCAAGAAGAAGTATCAGGGAATTGTCTATAAGCGGAGGGAGCAGCTATCCCTGGGGCAGGCGAGGAACTATCTGGAAGAGGGGAGCAGGTTAGGGCAGAGGAGTCAGATTTTAAAAGAGATTGATTATTTTTTCGAGCGTTATCATCCGAAACCCATGCTATATCTTGCATATGACAGAGAGGCTTATGTGGGGAATGAAAATGAGGAGCTTCGGATCACAATAGACCGGAATATCCGAAGCCGAAGCCATCGGTTGGAATTATCCTATGATGGGGAATGCCGGTTGCTGAACCAGGGAAAATACCTGATGGAGATCAAGGCGGCGGACGCTTATCCTATTTGGCTTGCTAAGCTGTTGTCTGAGTTGGAGATTTTCCCCGTTTCTTTTTCCAAATACGGAGCAGTGTATTCGCATTCAAAGGGAAAATTATAAAAAGATACAGGAGCAGAGAATATGTTTACAAGTATATTGAGTAATGTAGAGGGCATCCTGACGATACAGGACGTGTTATTGTGCACGGCAGTATCGCTTGTACTGGGTCTGCTGGTTGCGGTTCTTTATGGATATCAGGGAGCGTGCAGTAAGAATTTTATGATGACGATCGTGCTGCTGCCGATGTTGGTACAGATGGTGATCATGTTGGTAAACGGCAATCTTGGAACCAGCGTTGCTGTGCTTGGGGCGTTCAGCCTGGTGCGGTTCCGGTCGGTTCCGGGTTCATCCAAAGAGATTGCGGTGATCTTTTATGCTATGGCGGCAGGGCTTGCGACAGGAACCGGTTTCCTGGGATTTGCCGTAGTGATGACGATTGTGGTAGGATCAGTATTTTTCCTGCTTGAGAAGACTCGTTTTGGTGAATGGAAACAGGAGCAGAAGGATCTTCGGATTATGATCGCAGAGCATCTGGATTATACGGGGATTTTTGAAGATATTTTTAAGAAATATACAAGCAAATGCAGCCTGCAGAGAGTGAAGACAACGAATCTCGGGAGTATGTATGAATTGGATTATCATATAACTTTGAAGGACGCGGGCAAGGAGAAGGAGATGCTTGATGAGATTCGCTGCAGAAACGGTAATCTGACGATCATCTGCGGCCGCAGAGCAACGATTCAGGAAGAATTGTAGGGAGGAAGACAATGAAAAGCAGGATTCACATATTACTTCTTGTAATATTGATCGTTTCGGTTATGGCAGGATGCGGACGGCAGGATGCGGACAGGGGAGCGGTTATGGATGCAAAGGCGGCATCGGATCGATCGGAACATGCGAAGATATCCGCTGTCGAGCTGACAGAAGGAAAATACAGTGAGGAAAAATTGGATGATACTTGGGAGGGGAGGGATTCGGTACAGATAGAATTGGATGGAGATGAGATTGCGGTGAAGGCATCTGAGTCGGGAAATGGTGCTGATGGGACGGATAGTGATAATAAACTCGGTGTGAATGTTTCAAAAGGGCGGGCTGTGATCACTCAGGCAGGGACGTATGTCTTATCAGGAACACTAGAAGACGGACAGATCGTGATTGACGCGGATAAGGAAGATTTGATCCGTATGGTGCTAAACGGTGTGAAAATGAATTGCAGCAATTCAGCACCGATCTGCGGCAAAGGCGGGAACATAGTCATTATCCTGGCGGAAGGCACGGAGAATGTGATTACGGACGGTATGGAGTATGTATATGAAGAAGGGGAGGATGAACCGGGAGCTGCGATTTTCGCGAAGGATGATCTGACCTTTAACGGAACCGGCACATTAAGCATTACAGGGAATTATAAACATGGGATCCAGTGTAAGGATGATCTGAAATTCATTACCGGAACCTATGAGATCAAGGCTGCAGAGGACGGGATCGTCGGGAAGGACAGCGTCACCGTGAGAAACGGAAATTTTACCATTGATAGTGGGGATGACGGGATAAAAGCGACCAATACCAGTGAGCCTGATAAAGGGTATATTCTGATCGAGGATGGTTCTTTTCAGGTTACGGCAGGCGGAGACGGGATTCAGGCGGAGACGCTGCTGCGGGTGAATGCCGGGAATATGGAGATCACATCAGGAGGCGGGAGCCGAAACGCAAGCGCTAAGCTGAGAGGACAGATGGGCAGCGGAAAGGTGATTCCAGGAAGACAAGAGCCGAATAGCGGACAGACAGAAGAGGGCACGGCGCCGAACGGCGGACAGGCAGAAGAAGGAATGGCGCCGCCGGATGGATTTGGAGGTTTCAGAGGAAAAGACCAGCCGCCTGACGGAATGGCGCCGCCAGAAGGCCGGGAATCGAACGGAGAATCTCTAAACGATGAGCAAGCGTCAGGAGAGACGGCGTATCCGGGTGAACAGGAAGCAAAGGAGGAAGCCGCAGTCTATGACAGTACGAAAGCCCTGAAATCATATGTGGAACTGATCATTGCGGGAGGAAAGTTTGACTTGGATTCCTGCGATGACGGGATTCATAGCAACCAGAATGTGACCGTTAGCAACGGAACATTTTGTATCAATGCAGGGGATGACGGGATCCATGCAGACCAAACGCTGACTATAGAAGACGGGGATATAGATATTCAGCAGAGTTATGAAGGCATTGAAGGGTTTGAAGTAGTAATTGACGGGGGAAGTGTGAAGATCCGGTCGTCTGATGACGGAATTAATGCTGCGGGTGAAGATAATGCTGCGGATTCAGCCGATGATTTGGCTGATGCCGGCGGGGCTGAAGAGAGATTTGGCCGCTGCAAAGGAAATTCTATGGAAGAAGACCAGGGGGCGGTATTGACGATCAATAGCGGTACGGTATATGTAAACGCCGGCGGGGACGGATTGGACGCCAATGGGGATATTTTTATAAACGGCGGGGATATAACCGTTCACGGACCGGAAGACGGCGGAAATGGGACACTGGATTATGCATCGGTATGTAAGATTGCCGGGGGCACATTTACAGGAATCGGAAGCGCCGGGATGATCCAGAATCCAAGTGAAGATTCTGTGCAGCCAGTCATTGTCTGGAGATTAGATGAGCCTATAGAAGCCGGAACGGTCATTGCTGTCAAAGATATGGAAGGCAATGTGATCGTGGAGAAAACGACGGAAAAAACGGCGCAGTGGTTCGCGGTGTCTTCTCCGAAGTTTGCAGAAGGGGAAACTTATACGGTCTGTGCAGGCGATGTGGCCAAAGAAGTAGATTTGGAGCGGATCGTACAGGATGCGTCGCTTGAATAATTATAACATGGTTTTGGATCAATGTGCAGCTGCGCCGTGCCAGTGTGAAGTCTTCGGGAAGAGCTGTAAGAATAGGTAAAAAAAGAAACAGTCCGGTAGAAATTCAGGCTTTTTAAGGCCCTGGATTTTTACCGGACTGTTTTCTTATTTATTTTAGCAGTATTTATTCCCGCGAGCAATGAACCAAGCGGGCATGCTTGCATTTTGGGGATTGTATTTTGGTCCATATCCATTCTCATACAAAAGGACAGCCTCTTTGCCATGCGGACTTCACATCGGATATTGCTGACAGGAAATGAATGTGTTACAATAGGAACAGCAAAAAACTGGAGGATAAAATGACAAGATGATTAACCGGGATTGGGAGAGATTCGGGGAGGATATCCGAAGAACCGTCCAGAATGCGATTGATTCCAAGGACTTCGGCAAGCTGAATCAGACCATTACGAATACAATTAACGATGCGGTCGACAGTATCGCGAATAATATAAGGAATGCACAGAACGGCCAGGGCAGGCAGGCGGCACATCCTTATCGGGAAGAATCACCTAAGAGACGTCCGAATCAGGAACATCCATATCAGGCAGATCCGAATCAAAAACATCCATATCAGGGGCAGAAGCTTCCGAAGCTGTTTTGCACGACGGCATCCGTGAATATGGAAGGAATGCTGATGACGGTCATAGGGGCGGTGCTTGGAGGCGCCGGTCTGATTCTGTTCATCCCTATGCTGTTAGCCAATCTGACGGGAGTATGCGGGATTGCTGAGATTATAATGATGGCGTTTTTTCTGGTCCTTTCGGTGGGAGGATTTACACTGTGCGGATGCGGGAAGGGCATATGCGGCAGGGTAAGAAGATTCAAGGCGTATATACAGATCCTTGGACAGAGGGAATACTGCAACATCCGCGAACTGGCGGACAAGTCTAAGAAGAGCGTAAAATACGTGATAAGAGATCTGGAATATATGCTCTCGAAGAAATGGTTCCTCGAGGGCCATATGGACAGGCAGAAGACCTGCCTGATCGTAAGCCACGGGATGTATCAGCAGTATCTCAGCATAGAGGCTGGCAGAGCTGAGAGCGGATTTGGAGAGAGGAAAAGGGAGTCCAAGGTATCAGAAGGAGAATCCGGGAATCGGGCAGAGGAAGAAGAACCTAAGACAGAGAAGCGGCCGAAGCTTCCGCCGAAGCTTCCGCCGGAGGTCCAGAAGGTGGTCGATGAAGGGGACGCCTATATGCTTAAGATACATGCGTGCAATGATGCGATCATGAGCGGCGAGATGTCGGCGAAGATCTCAAGGATGGAGATGCTGATCGATAAGATATTCGACAGAGTGGAGCAGGATCCCGAATCGATTGACGATATCCGCAGGATGATGGAGTATTACCTTCCGACGACGGTGAAGCTGTTAGAGGCGTACCGGGAATTGGATTCTCAGCCGGTGGACGGAGAGAATATCAGATCTTCGAAGCGTGAGATCGAGGCTACGCTTGATACGCTGAACGTGGCTTTTGAGAAGCTTCTTGACGGGATGTTCCAGGAGACGGCATGGGACGTCTCTTCGGATATATCGGTGCTGCATACCATGCTTGCCCAGGAAGGGCTTACGGACGACGGATTATGGAGGACAAGACAAGATGAACAATGAATTCGAGGGATTTAACGCGGTTCCTGAACTTACCCTGGAGCCATTCAAGGAGGAGGCCAGGCCGGTCCTGGCAGAAGAGAAGAAGGATCCGGTGCTTGACGAGAGCATTTTATCAGAAGAAGAGAGGCGGGCGGTTGATGCATTTGCCGCACAGATCGACCTGACGAACTCCAATGCGATCCTGCAATACGGAGCGGGTACGCAGAAGAAGATGGCGGATTTTTCCGAGTCGGCTCTTGAAAATGTACGGACGAAGGATCTTGGAGAGGTGGGAGAGCTTCTCTCTAATGTAGTGAGGGAACTTAAAAGTTTTGATGAAGAGGAAGAGAAGGGATTTCTGGGAATTTTTAAGAGGACGTCGGGGAAGATCCAGTCCATGAAGACCCGATACGCTAAGGCGGAGACGAATATCAACCAGATCTGCAAGGTGCTTGAATCCCATCAGGTGCAGCTTCTTAAGGATATTGCTGTGCTTGATAAGATGTATGGCCTGAATCTGACGTATTTCAAAGAACTGTCCATGTATATTCTAGCGGGGAAGAAGAAGCTGACGGAAGTCAGAGGCAGTCAGCTTCCCGGACTTCTTGAGAAGGCGTCAAGGACGGGGCTTGCAGAGGATGCCCAGGCGGCGAGGGATCTGGACGCTATGTGCAACCGGTTTGAGAAGAAGATCCATGACTTAGAGCTTACAAGGACGATCTCGATGCAGACGGCGCCTCAGATACGGCTTATACAGGGGAACGATACCCTGATGGTAGAGAAGATCCAGTCTACGGTGGTCAATACGATTCCTCTCTGGAAGAGCCAGATCGTTCTCGCTCTGGGAGTAGAGCATTCCGCGCAGGCTGCGGCGGCACACCGGGAAGTGACGGATATGACGAACGAGCTCTTAAGGAAGAATGCGGATACGCTTAAGATGGCTGTCACCGAGACGGCAAAAGAAGCAGAGCGCGGTGTTGTGGAGATCGAGACGCTGAAGCACACCAATGAGACTCTGATCTCAACTCTTGACGAGGTGATGCAGATTCAGCGGGAGGGACGTAAGAAGCGCGCCGAGGCTGAACAGGAGATGAGGCGGATCGAGCAGGAGCTTAAGACGAAGCTTCTGCAGGTACATGGTTAATGACATTTATTTCAGAAAACCCTTGATTTTACGGGAATAAGGTGCTATACTAGCTTACAGTTACATAAGGAAATCGGCAGGAGAGTGAACGAGAGTTCACTCTTCTTTGTTGATAAGGAGGATTTGATATTGACAAAGAGAGAGATGTACGAGAAGAACACGGAAGAGATTCTGATCCCCATGACGGAGGAACTGGGATTCGAACTTGTGGACGTAGAATATGTGAAGGAGGGTTCATCCTGGTACCTTCGGGCATATATTGATAAGCCGGGAGGGATCAACATTAACGACTGCGAGACGGTGAGCCGCAGGCTTTCGGATATCTTGGACGAGAAGGATTACATCGACGAGGCATATATCCTGGAAGTCAGTTCGCCCGGACTTGGGCGGCCGCTTAGGAAAGAGAAGGATTTTAAGAGAAGTCTTGGGGAAGAAGTGGAGATTCGGACGTATCGTATGATAGATAAGCAGAAGGAATTTACCGGGATCCTGAAAGATTATGATGAGAAGACGGTGACCATAGAACTTGACGGCGGGACCGTAAGAATATTTGAGAAGAGCGATATTGCGTTGATCCGCCTGGCATTTGATTTTTGAGATAGGAGGAGAATAGAAAATGAATACGGAACTGTTAGAAGCATTAAATATATTGGAAGAGGAGAAGGAGATCAGTAAGGAGACGCTGTTGGATGCGATCGAGAATTCTTTGCTGAATGCCTGCAAGAACCACTTTGGGAAGGCTGACAATATCAGATTGATCATGGACAGGACGACTTGCGAGTATCAGCTATTCGCGGAGAAGACGGTGGTCGAGGATGTGGAGGATAAGTTAGAGGAGATCAGCCTTGAAGATGCCCGGGAGATCGACGGGAAATACGAGCTGGGCGATATCGTGCAGATCCCTATCGAATCGAAATCATTCGGGCGTATCGCAACTCAGAACGCGAAGAACCTGATCCTCCAGAAGATCCGCGAGGAAGAGCGCAAGGTGGTCTATGAGCAGTATTTCGAGAAAGAGAAGGATATTGTGACGGGAATCGTCCAGCGCTATGTGGGAAGGAATGTCAGCATCAATCTTGGCAAGGCTGACGCCATGCTGACTGAGAATGAGCAGGTGAAGGGCGAGGTATTCAAGCCGACCGAGAGGATCAAGCTGTATGTGGTGGAGGTCAAGGATACGACGAAGGGGCCGAAGATCCTGGTATCGCGGACGCACCCGGAACTTGTGAAGCGTTTGTTCGAGGCGGAAGTTACAGAGGTGAAGGACGGAGTTGTAGAGATCAAGAGTATTGCCAGAGAAGCGGGAAGCAGGACGAAGATCGCGGTGTGGTCCAACGATCCTGATGTAGATCCGGTGGGAGCATGTGTCGGTATGAACGGCGCCAGAGTCAATGCGATCGTCAACGAGCTGCGCGGTGAGAAGATCGACATCATTAACTGGAGCGATAATCCGGCTATCCTGATCGAGAACGCCTTAAGCCCTGCCAAGGTCATTTCGGTCATGGCTGATCCCGACGATAAGACCGCCGGTGTGATCGTGCCGGATTACCAGTTATCTCTGGCGATCGGTAAGGAGGGACAGAACGCAAGGCTTGCGGCAAGGCTGACGGGATATAAGATCGATATCAAGAGCGAGACGCAGGCGATTGAGTCCGGGGATCTGCCGGAGAACTATCTGGAGCTGAGCGAGGGCGTGTTTGAAGAGGAATACGAGGAGCCGTATGAGGAAGAAGGCTATCCAGACGGCGGGTATGCAGAGGAAGGATACGAAGAAGACGGTGATGCCGGTGAAGGATATGAGGAAGAAGATTATCCTGCCGGTGAAGGATATGAGGAAGAGGATTATCCTGCCGGTGAAGGCTTTGAAGAAGAGGATTATCCTGCCGGTGAAGGCTTTGAAGAAGAGTATCCTGAAGACGGTTACGCCGAGGAAGGATATGCCAAAGAAGACTATCCTGCCGGTGAAGGCGGCTTTGAAGATGAGTATTCAGAAGAGGATTCGGATGAGGAAGACGAGATTATATTTGAAGAAGTAGAGGATTAGGTGATTATTTGGCGGCAAATAGAAAGGTCCCCATGCGCAGGTGTGTGGGATGTCAGGAAATGAAGAGTAAAAAAGAGATGATTCGTGTGATCAGGACGCAGGAAGGTGAATTCTCACTGGATGCGACCGGCAAGAAGAACGGGCGCGGCGCTTACATCTGTCCGTCCAAAGAGTGTCTGAGGAAGGCCGTGAAGAGCAAGGGACTGGAACGTTCGTTCAAGCAGCCTATCCCGGAAGAGGTGTACGAAGCATTGGAAAAGGAGATGGGAATACTTGGGACAGAGTAAGGTGCTGTCAATGATCAGTATGGCTACAAAGGCCGGAAAAACAGCCAGCGGAGAGTTCTGCACGGAGAGGGAAGTGAAATCCGGCGGCGCCGCGCTGGTTATCGTGGCAGGAGATGCGTCTGACAATACAAAGAAGAAGTTTAAGAATATGTGTGATTATTATCACGTGCCAATCTGTTTTTATAGAGATAAAGATACCTTGGGGCATGCAATGGGAAAACAGTTCAGAGCATCCCTTGCAATACTGGATGAGGGATTTGCAAAGGGAATCAGAAAGCATATGGATACAGAAGATGACACAATTGCATGGTAACGTAAAGTATTGGTTACAAAGTAGGAGGTAGTTAATATGTCAAAGATTAAGATATACGAATTAGCGAAGGAACTGAATGTCCCGAGCAGGGAAGTGCTTGAGTTCCTGAACGGGAAGAATATAGAAGTGAAGAACCATATGAGCGCGCTGGAGGAAGCAGACGCCAATGTGGTAAGGAGATCCTTCTCAAAGGGAGAGTCCGCAGAGGCGAAGCCGGAGCAGGAGGCGCCTAAGAAAAAGAATATCGTGCATGTGTTCCGTCCGCAGAACACGCAGAACGGTTCAAAGCAGGGAAGAAGGACGGGAGGAAGAGCAGGGCAGCCGCAAGGGGCAAGAACCGCTCAGCCGCAGGGCAAGCCGATGCAGGTGAATAACGGCCGTCCGGCGAAGGCAGCGCCCGTGCGTCCTGCAGCCGCGTCAGCGTCCGAGAAGCCGCAGCCGGCAAAGCGCCCGGTATCCCCGGCAGCGAAACCGGCAGAACCGGCGAAGCGTCCGGTATCCCCGGCAGCCGTGTCAGCAGAGACGGTGAAGCGTCCCGCAGCGGGAACCCCGGCAGCCGCGGAACAGATACGGCGTCCCGCAGCGTCATCCGAGAGGCCGCAGGGAGCGTCCGGTGCGGAGCGTCCGGCAGACCGTCCGTCAGAGAGAGCAGCGTCAGAGAGGAAACCTTTGCAAAGGCGTTCAGATCGCTCGGATCGTTCGGACAGAGGTACAGAGAGGCGTTCGGATTCCAGAGGAGGCGGGCAGCCGCGCACGGACCGTCCGCAGGGAGGCCGTTCTGACAGATTCCAGGGCGACAGAGACGGAAGAGACCGTGATAACAGAGAGCGCGGCCGTTTTGGAGACCGCGACAACAGGGACCGCGGCCGTTTCGGAGACAGAGATAACAGAGACAGGTTCCAGGGTGACCGCGATAACAGGGAGCGCGGCCGTTTTGGAGACCGCGACAATAGAGACAGGTTCCAGGGAGACAGAGACGGTAGGGACCGTGACGGAAGAGACAGAGATAACAGAGACAGGTTCCAGGGAGACAGAGATAACAGAGAGCGCGGCCGTTTTGGAGACCGCGACGGAAGAGGAGATAACAGGGACCGTGACGGAAGAGACCGCGGCCAGGGCCGTAAGCCGGGAGAGAGAGCTGACCGCAGAGGCGGCGATAAGAGGGGCGGCAATTCCGGTATTCCGGCGCCTGCAGTGGAGGCTCAGAAGCCGCAGCGCAGCAAAGGAAAGGGCAAGGAAGATCACAAGAAGAAGGATTACCGCCGCGAGGAAGAGGAAGGAAGATCAGCGAAGGGCAAGAAGAAGAACGAGCCGAAGCAGCAGTTCCAGAAGCCGCAGCAGCGTGAGCAGAAGGTGGAGGAAGAGATCAAGTCAATCGTGCTCCCTGAGGTTCTGACCATCAAGGAACTGGCTGATAAGATGAAGATCGTACCTTCCGTCATTGTGAAGAAGCTGTTCATGCAGGGTAAGATCGCGACGGTCAATCAGGAGATCGATTACGAGACCGCAGAAGGTATCGCTCTGGAATTCGATGTTCTCTGCGAGAAGGAAGAAGTCGTAGACGTAATAGAAGAGCTGCTTAAGGAGGACGAGGAGGACGAGAGCAAGATGAAGAAGCGTCCGCCGGTAGTCTGCGTCATGGGTCACGTTGACCATGGTAAGACGTCTCTTCTGGATGCGATCCGCCATACGAACGTGATCGACAAAGAGGCTGGCGGTATCACCCAGCATATCGGGGCATATGTTGTAGATATCAACGGAGAGAAGATCACATTCCTTGATACTCCGGGCCATGAGGCATTTACCGCCATGCGTATGCGCGGGGCAAGCTCCACGGATATCGCGATCCTGGTGGTTGCGGCGGACGACGGCGTGATGCCGCAGACGGTTGAAGCGATCAACCACGCGAAAGCGGCGGGAGTAGAGATCGTCGTTGCGGTCAATAAGATCGATAAGCCAAGCGCGAACATCGAGCGTGTGAAACAGGAGCTTACCGAATATGAGCTGATCCCTGAGGATTGGGGCGGAAGCACGGTATTTGTACCGGTATCTGCCAAGACAGGGGAAGGTCTTGAAGACCTGATGGAGATGATCGTCCTGACGGCGGAGGTGTTAGAGCTTAAGGCTAACTCCAACCGGCGCGCAAGAGGCCTGGTGCTGGAGGCTCAGTTAGACAAGGGAAGAGGTTCCGTTGCCACCGTTCTTGTACAGAAGGGTACGCTCAGAGTAGGAGATTCCATTGCTGCGGGATCTGCTTACGGTAAGGTAAGGGCAATGATGGACGACAAGGGACGCCGTGTGAAGGAGGCAGGACCTTCTATGCCGGTGGAGATACTTGGATTAAACGACGTGCCGAACGCAGGCGAGGTGTTTGTCGGATGTGCCAATGACAAAGAAGCAAGAAACTTTGCAGAGACATTTATCTCTCAGAGCAAGGTGAAGCTTCTTGAAGATACAAAATCAAAACTGTCTCTGGATGATCTGTTCAACCAGATTCAGGAAGGTAACTTAAAAGAACTTGGAATCGTCGTGAAGGCGGATGTACAGGGTTCTGTGGAAGCAATGAAGCAGAGTCTTCTGAAGCTTACGAACGAGGAGGTTGTCGTGAAGATTATCCACGGCGGCGTCGGCGCTATCAACGAGTCCGACGTAAGCCTTGCGTCAGCGTCCAATGCGATCATTATCGGATTCAATGTGCGCCCGGACGCAACAGCCAAGGAGACGGCAGACCGCGAAGGCGTGGATATCCGTCTGTACCGCGTCATCTACAATGCGATCGAGGACGTGGAGGCCGCCATGAAGGGAATGCTGGATCCGGTATTCGAGGAGAAGGTACTGGGCCATGCGGAAGTGCGCCAGACATTCAAGGCTTCCGGTGTCGGCACGATCGCCGGGTCCTATGTACTGGACGGTATCTTCGAGAGAGACTGCTCCGTGCGCCTGACAAGAGACGGAATCGTGATCTTCGAAGGACCGCTTGCGTCACTGAGACGATTCAAGGATGATGTGAAGGAAGTAAGAGCGGGATATGAGTGCGGATTTGTGTTCGCTAACTTTAACGATATTAAGGAAGGCGATCTGGTCGAGGCATATAAGATGGTTGAGATACCAAGATAGTATATGACTCATCCCGCGGTCAGAGTAAGAAGGAGTAAGCAATGAGAAAGAGAAGCATTAAGAATACCAGAGTTAATACGGAAGTACAGCGGGAGTTAAGCAATATTGTAAGGAATATGAAGGACCCTCGTGTTGCGCCATGGACTTCTGTGGTCGCAGCAGAGGTTGCGCCGGATCTTAAGACCTGCAAGGCCTATATCAGTGTGCTCGGAGACGAGAAGGCACAGGAGGATACCATCAAGGGCCTGCAGAGCGCGGAGGGGTATATCCGCCGCGAGCTGGCGCATACGCTGAACATGCGTAATACGCCGGAGATACGATTTATATTGGATCAGTCGATCGAATATGGGGTCAACATGTCGAAGAAGATCGATGAAGTGATTAAGACAGAAGGAGATGTAGATGCTGAATAAGATTCTTAAAGATGCTGTGACGATCGCCATTGGCGGGCATATCCGCCCGGATGGGGATTGTGTGGGTTCGTGCATGGGATTATACCAGTATATCAAGGATAATTATAAGGATAAACAGGCTGACGTATATCTGGAGGAGATTCCGGATGCATACGGATGCCTGAAGGGTACAGAAGAGATCCGCCATGAGATTTTGAAGGATGTGGAATATGACCTTTTTATCTGCCTGGATTGCGGGGATAAGGAACGGCTTGGCTTTTCCGTTCCGCTGTTTGAACGGGCTAAGCGGACATTTTGTATAGATCATCACATCAGCAATGAAGGATTTACCAGGGACAGTTATATCGTACCGGATGCCAGTTCTACTTCTGAGCTGGTCTACAACCTGATGGAGGAAGAGCGCATATCCCTTGATACGGCGACTGCGCTCTATCTGGGCATCGTACATGATACGGGCGTTTTCCAGTATTCCTGCGCGGTCCCTTCTACTTTCCGTGCGGCGGCGAAGCTTCTGGAGAAGGGCGTGGACGCACCGAAGCTTATCCAGGATACATATTACGAGAAGACCTATGCCCAGAATCAGATCTTGGGAAGGACGCTGCTTGAAAGTATTCTGTTCATGGATAGACGCTGTATCGCTTCTTATGTTACGAAGAGGACGATGGATTTTTACGGTGTCGATGTGAAGGATTTGGACGGCATTGTAAGCCAGCTTCGGGTTACGAAGGATGTGGAGGTTGCGATCTTCATGTATGAACTGGAGACCAATGTCTATAAGGTAAGCTTAAGATCCAAGGACCGGGTGGACGTAAGCAGGATCGCCGGATATTTTGGCGGCGGCGGCCATAAGAAGGCGGCAGGCCTGACCATGAGGGGAACCTATTATGATGTGCTCAACAATCTGTCAGAACAGATTGAGCTTCAGATGGAGAATACGGCAGAAGGGTAGAATGTCAGAAGAACAGGATGTCGAAAGACAGAATGTCAGAGGATTGGATATCAGAAGATGGATGTCGAAAGACAGAATGTCAGAGGATTGGATATCAGAAGATGGATGTCAGAAGATAGGACGGAGTGGAAGATATGATACATGGCATTTTGAACGTGTATAAGGAGAAGGGGTTCACATCTCATGATGTGGTGGCGAAGCTTCGGGGCATCACAGGCCAGAGGAAGATCGGCCATACGGGGACGTTAGACCCGGATGCCGAAGGCGTTCTGCCGGTATGTCTTGGGAGAGCGACGAAGCTGTGTGATATGCTGACGGACAGGGATAAGACCTATGAAGCCGTACTGCTGCTTGGAAGGGTGACCGATACGCAGGATATCAGCGGCGAGGTGTTAGAGACCCGGGATACGTCTGGGCTGAGCCGGGAGTCCGTAGAGCGTGCGATCGAAGGCTTCGTCGGCAAATACGACCAGATACCGCCCATGTATTCGGCCTTGAAGGTAAACGGCCGGAAGTTGTATGAGCTTGCGAGGGAAGGAAAAGAGGTCGAACGCAAGGCCAGGACCGTGTGGATCTACGGAATCGACATCCTTGAGGCGGACCTTCCAAGGGTGAGGATGCGGGTTCAGTGTTCTAAGGGGACCTATATACGGACCCTGTGTCATGATATCGGAGAGAAGCTTCAGTGCGGCGGCTGTATGGAGGAATTGACCCGTACCAGGTCAGGGCGGTTTTCGGCAGAAACGAGCCTGACTCTTGCACAGATCGCCAGGATGAGCGGTCAGGGAAACCTGACGGATGCTCTCATCCCGATGGACGCCGTGTTCGGCGATTGTCCGGCGCTTACGGTGAAGAAGAACTGGGAGACGACAGCAAAGAACGGGAATCCGCTGCCGCGAAGGGCATTTGACGGACTAAGCGGGGAAGAGGGCTGCCCTCAGAAGAAGGTGCGGATCTATACCGGGGACGGGCAGTTTATCTCGGTCTGCCAATGGCAGGAGGAAAAAGAGGAATATCATATCCTGAAGATGTTTTATGTGTCTGAATAAGATACGGACAGGAAAATGAAGAGGGGCAGCTATGCAGTACATCAACAGATTGTCTGATTACAGGGATAGTAAAGAATCAGCGGTGACCTTCGGCAAATTCGACGGTCTGCATAAGGGACATCAGAAGTTAATAGAAAAGGTACAGGAATTCGGCAGGCAGGAAGACCTTGCAAGTATCGTATGCGCATTTGACATGCAGCCGTTATGGGAGCGGATGGGAACCATCCCGCAGGTACTTATGACGGCCGAGGAGAGACGCAGGTATCTTGACGGGAAGATCACAGCGCTGGTACACTGTCCCTTTACCCGGGAATTTGGCCGGATCGAAGCAGAGGATTTTATCAGGGACATTATATGCGGTTTGTTTCACGCCAGATATGTGGCCGTCGGAACGGATTTTAAGTTCGGCTATCAGAAGCGGGGCGATATCGGGATGCTTAAGCAGTATGCCGGCAGATACGGGTATGAGCTGGCTGTGATAGAGAAGGAGAGGTACGAAGACCGTGTTATCAGCAGTACCTATATCAAGGAGCTTCTGGGTCAGGGGAATATCCGCTTAAGTTCCCGGCTTCTGGGTTACCATTACGGGATCACCGGGAAGGTGGAGCACGGTAAAAAGCTTGGAAGGACTCTCGGGTTCCCGACCTTCAATGTGGAATGGCCGGAAGGGAAGCTTGTACCGCCGTGGGGAGTATATCTGAGCGATATACTGGTTGACGGACGATGGTTCCACGGGATCACGAATGTGGGTGTGAAGCCTACGGTGAGCAGGAGCGAGAGGGTCTTGGCGGAGAGTTTTCTGTTTGATTATGATGATGATGCATACGGCAAAGAGGTGACGGTCAGGCTTCTGGAATTCAGGCGTGCTGAGAAGGTATTTGCAGGCGTTGAAGAGCTTCGGGCATGCATCGACAGGGATGTTGAGTACGGAAGGCATTTTTTTGCGAGTGAGGAGTAAAGGAGAATACGAATGAGGATCACGACAATTTTTTCGCTGTTGGGGGGATTGGGTTTTTTCCTGTATGGAATGAAGCTGATGAGTGAAGGGCTGGAGAAGGCGGCAGGAGCCAAGATGCGCAGCATACTGGAATTTTTTACCAAGAACAGGTTCATCGGCATGGTAGTCGGTATCATATTTACCGCGATCATCCAGTCTTCTAATGCTACGACAGTAATGGTCGTTAGTTTTGTAAATTCGGGACTTATGAATCTGATGCAGGCGTCGGGAGTGATCTTAGGCGCTAATATCGGTACGACGGTCACGGGGCAGCTGATTGCGTTCAATCTGTCGGATATTGCGCCGCTGGTGGTGATCATCGGCGTTGTAATGGTGATGTTCTGCAAGAAACAGAGTATCAAGAAGATCGGCGAGGTCATCCTGGGATTCGGTATCTTGTTTATGGGGCTTAGTATAATGGGAGACAGTATGGCGGCCGTGAAGGAATCGCCGAAGATCATTGATTTCCTTTCATCTCTTACGAATCCCTTTGCGGCGATCCTGACCGGGTTCGCGATCACGGCGATTCTGCAGAGTTCATCGGCGACGGTGGGGATCATCCTGCTGATGGTGTCTCAGAATCTTCTGGAATTCGCCATCTGTCCGTTCATGATCTTAGGATGTAATATCGGCTCCTGTGTATCCGCCCTGGTTGCAAGCTTAAGCGGCAAGAAGGATGCAAAACGTGCTGCAATGATCCATTTCCTGTTCAACGTCATAGGATCTGCGATCATGTTCGTGATCCTGCTGCTTGCCATCGGGCCGTTTACGGATATGATGCTCTATATCTCCGGCGGCAGCCTTGCCAGGGCTGTGGCGAATGTACATACGCTGATGAAGGTATTCGAGGTCGCGATGCTGTTCCCGTTCATGGGATGGATCGTGAAGGCGACTTACCGGATCGTGCCGGGAGAAGATGTATCGGCGGAGGATGAATATGAACTGCCGTTCATCGGCGGCGGCAAGATCCTGTCTTCGACGACGGCTGTGGTAAATGGAATCGCTGAGATCGAGCATATGGGAAAGGTCGCCATGCAGAACCTTAAGGTTTCCATGGACGTGCTGTGCGATCCGAATGAGGAGAAGATCGATGAGGTCTACCGCAGAGAAGCATATATAGACTATATGAACCGCAGGATCACGGATTATCTGGTCCGCGCCAACGAGCTGATGCTGCCGATCGCGGACGAGCGGCTGATCGGCGGTCTGTTCCATGTGGTCAATGATATCGAACGCATCGGGGATCATGCGGAGAATTTTGCCGATTCTGCCAAGTCCAGGCTGGAGCATCAGGTGTTATTCAGCGACAAGGCAAAGAGACAGCTTAAGGAGCTGAATGAGAAGACGGTGAAGATCCTGGAATATTCCCTGGAGATGTTCAAGAACCGGAACTATAAGCATATGGAGGAGATCCTTCAGCTTGAGGACGAGATCGACGCCATGGAGAAAAAACTGCAGAATTCTCATGTTAAGCGTCTGACGAAGAATAAATGTACCCCGGAAGCGGGAATGATGTTTTCAGATACGATATCCGGTCTGGAGCGCGTCGGTGATCATGCGACGAATATTGCCTTTGCGATCCTGGAGCCTGCATCCTCCATGGATGACGATGAAGAGGACTAAATTATTCTTTACATGTGACAGGTAATGTGTTATACTTGTTAACTGTGAGAGCCGATGTTCGGTAAATGGATGCTCCAACCATTACTTAATATCAGGCATATTGAAAGAGACCGGCAGGAGAGCTTTGTACCCCGGATGATGGAGAAGACGGATGTCTTGCGGCGGGTCTTAAGATTGAAGGAGGACGAAATCATGATTACAAAGGAACAGAAAGAGCAGATCGTAGCAGATTACGGAAGGACAGCCGGAGATACCGGATCACCGGAGGTACAGATTGCGATTCTGACAGCAAGGATCAACGATCTGACAGAGCATTTCAAGAGCAACCCGAAGGATCATCATTCAAGAAGAGGACTTCTTAAGATGGTCGGACAGAGAAGAGGACTTCTGGCATATCTGAAGAAGACGGATATCGAGAGATACCGTACTCTGATCGAGAGACTGGGATTGAGAAAATAAGAATCAGAAGGGCGCGGTGAATTTATTTTGCCGCGCCCGCTGTTGTTCATTAGCTGATACAAACCGGCATATATCGTCGGTAAAATCGGAAATTAATAGTAGCATAAACAAGCGCTGTGTGTTATAATAGTAAGCATTGTGGGCGGATGGATTCCCGAGACCACTGAAAAGCACATTTGTCTGTAATAATAGATTGGGAAATGTGTTTTTCAGTAGTTTCGGCAAATTTAGCCTGCACAGAACAGATAGCAAATGTATAAAAAGGAATAGACAAGGAGAAGACAATGTATAAAAATTTTGAGATGGAGTTAGCCGGAAGAAAGCTCAGCGTGGACGTGGGCAGAGTGGCAAAACAGGCCAATGGCGCCGTATTGATGCATTATGGAGAGACGACCGTATTATGTACGGCTACGGCTTCCGAGAAGCCGAGGGAAGGGATCGACTTCTTCCCGCTCAGCGTGGAGTATAATGAGAGACTTTATTCGGTGGGCAAGATTCCCGGAGGATTCAACAAGAGAGAGGGCAAGGCTTCCGAGAACGCCATCCTTACCTGCCGTGTGATCGACCGTCCGATGCGTCCGTTATTCCCGAAGGATTACCGCAATGATGTGACGCTGGAGAATCTGGTTATGTCTGTGGATCAGGATTGTTCCCCGGAGCTTACGGCGATGCTTGGAGCTGCGATTGCGACCAGTATCTCGGATATCCCGTTTGACGGGCCGATCTCAACTACACAGGTGGGCTTAGTTGAGGGTGAATTCGTATATAACCCGACGGCGGCGCAGAAGGAAGTGTCTGACCTGACGCTTACGGTGGCGTCTACCAGAGAGAAGGTTATCATGATAGAAGCCGGGGCGAATGAGGTTCCGGAACAGAGGATGATAGAGGCGATCTTTGCGGCGCATGAGATGAATCAGAAGGTCATCGCGTTTATCGATTCTATCGTGGAAGAGTGCGGCAAGCAGAAGCACGAATATGAGAGCTGTGCGGTTCCTGAGGAGTTATTCGAGGAGATCAGGAAGATCGTTCCGCCTGAGGCTATGGAAGAGGCTGTATTCACGGATGAGAAGCAGGTAAGAGAAGAGAATATCCGCGGGATCACAGCGAAGCTTGAAGAGGCGTTTGCAGAGAAGGAAGAGTGGCTTGCGGTACTTGGCGAGGCTGTGTACCAGTACCAGAAGAAGACTGTACGCAAGATGATCCTGAAGGATCATAAGCGCCCGGACGGAAGGGCGGTTGATGAGATCAGGCCGCTTGCGGCGGAGATCGATCTGATCCCGAGAGTGCATGGTTCGGCAATGTTCACCCGCGGACAGACACAGATCTGTACGGTGACTACGCTTGCGCCGCTTGCGGAAGCTCAGAGATTGGACGGGCTGGATGAGGCGGAGACCTCCAAGAGATATATGCATCATTATAATTTCCCGTCTTATTCTGTGGGTGAGACAAGACCGTCAAGAGGGCCTGGACGCCGTGAGATCGGCCATGGTGCGCTGGCAGAGCGCGCGCTCATCCCGGTGCTTCCAAGCGAGGCAGAATTCCCGTATGCGATCCGTACCGTATCGGAGACATTCGAGTCCAACGGTTCGACTTCACAGGCAAGTATCTGTGCATCCTCTATGTCCCTTATGACGGCGGGCGTGCCGATCAAGGCGGCTGTTGCGGGAATCTCGGCAGGGCTTGTGACAGGGGATACCGACGAGGATTATCTGGTGCTCACAGATATCCAGGGACTTGAAGACTTCTTCGGGGATATGGATTTTAAGGTGGCCGGAACGCACAAGGGTATTACGGCGATCCAGATGGATATCAAGATCCATGGTCTGACAAGGCCGATCATCGAGGAGGCCATTGCCGCAACGAAGAAGGCCAGAACCTATATTCTGGACGAGGTAATGTCGAAGGCGATCGACGAGCCCAGACCGGAGGTCGGTCCGTACGCGCCGAAGATCATTCAGATGCAGATCGATCCGCAGAAGATCGGCGACGTGGTCGGACAGCGGGGCAAGACGATCAACGCCATCATTGACCAGACCGGCGTGAAGATCGATATCACGGATGACGGTTCTGTATCTATCTGCGGTACGGATGCGAAGAGCATGGAAGAAGCGCAGAAGATGATCTATATCATCGTTACAGATTTTGAGGCCGGACAGGTATTGGAAGGCAAGGTCGTCAGTATCAAAGAGTTCGGTGCATTTATCGAATTTGCACCGGGCAAGGAAGGTATGGTGCACATTTCCAAGATCTCTAAGGAGAGGATCAAGCAGGTGGAAGACGTGCTGACCCTTGGAGATATGGTGAAGGTCGTGTGCCTTGGCAAGGATAAGATGGGACGGATTTCGTTCAGCATGAAGGACGTTGCAGAATAATAATATTAAAAACCTGAGTTTACCTTAATATAAGGCGGCTCAGGTTTTTTTTGTTTTGTCGGCGGTATCAGGCATATTTGACGGGCTCGTACATATATTGGGATAGAGAGGTGGAAAGAGAGATGCAAAAAGACAGAGTTATGAATGTCTTACCCCGCAGTATCCGAACGGCGGTCGGCCGTGAGCAGCTTGATATCTCGCGGCTGCAGGAGCTTCGGCTGCGCGCAGAGAAGCCGCTGATCCTTATCTGTGACGGCCGGGAGAGGATCGTCAGGGATCAGCGGGATGAGCCGTATATGGTCACAGAAGAAGAGGTAAGGGAGATGCTTCAATATATCAGTAATTATTCATTATATGCGTACGAGCAGGAAATGAAACAGGGATTCATTACGGTTGAAGGAGGGCACAGGGTGGGGCTTACAGGACAAGCGGTCATAGAGAACGGAAGGGTGAAGAACTTAAGGTATGTCTCGTCGATCAATCTTCGGATGTCCCATGAGGTACTGGGATGCGCGGATCTGATATTTCCTTATATTACCCGTGAGGGCAGGCTGTATCACACGTTGATCATATCGCCTCCGGGATGCGGGAAGACGACGCTTCTCAGGGATCTGGTGCGTCAGATCTCAGACGGGAACAGATGGATTGACGGCATGGCGGTGGGAGTGGTGGATGAACGGTCGGAGATCGGCGGCTGTTACAGAGGGATTCCTCAGAATCAGCTCGGCATGAGGACGGATATCCTGGACGGATGTCCCAAGGCCGAGGGGATGACGATGATGCTCCGCTCCATGAGTCCCAAGGTGCTGGCGGTGGATGAGATCGGAACGGCAGAAGATGTACATGCCGTCGAGTATGCAATGCACTGCGGGTGCAGGCTGATCGCCACGGCGCATGCGGATTCTATGGAAGAATTGCGGAGGAAGCCGCTGTTTGACCGGATGGTTGCAGAAAAACGGTTTGAGAGATATGTGATACTGGAGAATGGGGAACAGGTCGGACAAGTCGGCGGTATCTTCGATTGCCGGGGCAGTCTTATCTACCGGGCGGCCGCGGCGGATCTATGCTGATGAAACCGGCGGGAGCCGTGCTTGTCATCATTGCCACCTCCGCATGGGGAATCACGGCGGCGCAAAAGTTTCAAAACCAGTATGAGCAGCTTAAGTACCTGCAGAAGATCATCTGCCTGCTAAGAAGTGAGATACGCTACGCGAGATCATATCTGGGCGAGGCGTTCAGCCAGATCGGCAGGAAGGCTGAGAGCCCTTATAAGGAGTGGCTTTTGGAGATGTGCGGCCGGATGGAGGACAGGAACGGTACTGTGTTCGAGGAGATCTGGGAGGCGGGCGTCTTAGAGCGCCTTAAGGATGCAGGGCTTCCGAAGAATACGCTTGGCCGCCTTGCCGCCTTCGGAAGCCAGTTGGGAATGGCGGACGCCGAGATGCAGATAAAGCTTCTGGACCTCTTCCGGGAGGAGATCGAACAGACAATGAATGAGGTGCAGGAGGAGATGAGGATGAAAATAAGGCTCTGCCATTGCCTGGGCGTTATGAGCGGGATCTTTATTATTATATTGTTGGTTTAGGAGGAAGGCAGATGAATGTAAATCTAATATTCAAGATTGCCGCAGTGGGAATCCTGGTCTCTGTGTTAAGCCAGGTCCTCAAGCACAGCGGAAGAGAGGAACAGGCATTCCTGACAAGTCTTGCCGGTCTTTTGCTGGTATTATTCTGGATCGTGCCGTATATATATGAGCTGTTTGAATCTATCAAGCGGTTGTTTTCACTGTAGAAAGAAGGGGATTGTCTTGGAAATGCTTCGGATCGGTATCATGGGGGTGGCGGGAGCGCTCCTTGCAGTACAGTTTAAGAGCGGGAAGACGGAATATGGTATCTATATCGGCGTGGTGTTAAGCCTGATCATATTTTTCAGTATCATAGGGCGGCTGACGGTCATTATCGACGCCATGAAAGGGATCGGAAAATACATTCAGATGGATCAGGCGTACATCGGAACCCTGATCAAGATGATCGGCATTGCATATGTCGCGGAATTTGCGTCAGGGATCTGTAAGGATGCGGGCTATCAGACCATCGCATCCCAGATAGAGATATTCGGGAAGCTGGCGGTGATGGTGCTCAGTATGCCGATTCTCCTGACTCTGTTAAATACGATCAGGGATTTTCTGTCATGAGGAAGCGAAGAGGGCGGTTAGCGGTATCATGGGCGCTTGCGGCGGTATCATGGGTGCTTGCGGCGTTCCTGCTGCCGCAGATCGGGGCAGAGGCCTCGGAGCCTGCAGAGGATATGCGGGAGTCATCGGCGGGAAACAGCCAGTCTGATTCTGAGCTTGAAGAGCGCCTGATCGAGCAGTTTGATTTTGATGAGATCGACGCCTCGCTCCAGGAATTATTTCCCAATGAACGGCCGCAGTTCAAGGAGACGCTTGCAAAAATCCTCTCCGGCGATCTTAAGCTCTCGGCAGGGCTTTTGGGAAGGCTTGCGATGGAGCAGGCCGGGTATGCGTTCGAAAGCAGCAGGGATAATCTGATACATATGCTGCTGCTTGCGGTGATCGCGGCTGTGTTCAGCAATTTCTCCCTGGTGTTTAGAAGCCGTCAGATATCAGATATCAGCTTCTACGCGCTGTATCTGCTGCTGATCGCGCTGGCTCTGAATTCCTTCGAGACGGTGGTCAACTGGGTTGCGGATGGTATATCGGCTCTGACGTCTTTTATGGGAGTGTTCTGTCCTCTGTACTTCCTGGCAGTTTCCGTTGCCAGGGGAAGCGTGACGGCGGCAGCGTTCTACAACCTGGTGCTGTTCCTGATCTTCCTGACGGAAATGCTGATCTTAAACTTCCTGCTGCCGATGATACACATCTACATGATGGTGAAGGTCTTAGATCATCTGTCGGAGGAGGAATATCTGAGCAAATTCGCCGAGCTGATCGAGATGGCGGTATCCTGGGTCTTAAAGACGCTAGTCGCCTGTATTATCGGTCTGAATGTCATACAGGGGCTCATAAGCCCCGCTATTGATTCGGTAAAACGAAGCGCGCTCACCAGAAGCGCGGAGGCGATACCGGGGATCGGGGACGTGATCGGAGGAATGGCGGAGGTGGCGGTCGGCACGGCTGTCCTGGTGAAAAACGGGATCGGGATGGCGGGAGCCGTGATCTGTGTGGCCTTGTGTATCGTACCGCTGGTGCAGGCCGCCTGTATCGTACTGATGTACAGATTGGCGGCCGCGGTGATACAGCCGGTCTCCGACAAGAGGATCGTCGGATGTATCGAGACCGTAGGGGAGGGCTGCAGGCTGCTTCTGAGCATCATCTTCACTACAGGGATCCTGTTCCTTCTGACGATCGCGATCGTCTCTGCCGTTACCGGTAATGTATGACGGAACACGGCGGGGATATGAGGCTTATTACGGAAAATGTGCGGGGGAGTGAGGATGTTTGACTATTTGTATGAGTGGATGCAAAATATTGCATTTTACATGATCATGGTGACGGCTGTCATGCATGTGATACCTAATTCGGATTACAAGAGATACATCCGGTTTTTTACCGGTCTTGTGCTGGCCGTGATGCTGGCGTCTCCGCTTCTTAAGCTGCTTGGCATGGGAGACATCTGGCAGAATCTCTATGAAAATGAAAAATACCAGGAGCAGGTGAGGAAGATGGAGGAAGCGGCAAAGTACCTGCAAGGCACGGAGGCAAAACAGGAGGCGAAAGAGGAATTAGATAATATCCGGCAGGAGGATTCGGGGGAGATGAGCATTTCCATAGAGGAAATTGAGGTGGGGAGGGACTAAGGAGGCCGAACATGGAAGGAAGGAAAAAACAGCTATTCACAATTCCAAAGAATTTTCCAAAGAATTTCTCGCTGAAAAAGTTAAAAAAGGACCAGATCTTGATTCTCCTGCTTGCAGGTATCTTACTGCTCGTCATATCCCTTCCGGTTGACAAAAAGGAGACCGTAAGGGAGGAGCGGACGGGAATAAAAAGAAGCGCGGAGGATACGGGCTATGACCAGGACGCATATCTGTACAGCTTAGAGCAGCGTTTGGAGCAGACGTTGTCTCAGATGGCGGGCGTGGGGGATGTGACGGTTATGATCACGCTGAAATCTTCGGCGGAGAAGGTGGTGGAGAAGGATCTGGAGGCGGCGAAGGAGGCTGTCACGGAATCCGACAGCCAGGGCGGCGCAAGGTCGACCCAGAACGACAGCCGCGCGGAGACGACCGTGTACGCGGACGGCGGCGCGCAGGGTGAGCCGTATGTCAGCAAGGAGCTATGCCCGCAGATCGAGGGGGTGGTGGTGATCGCCGGCGGCGGAGAGGATTCTGTGGTCAAACAGAATATAACTGAGGCAGTTCAGGCATTATTTGGGATAGACACGCATAAGATTAGAATAATGAAGAAGAGTTCATAATAATGTGGCAAAACAGGAGGAAGAACAGTGAAACAAATAGTGAAGAAAAATCAGATTATTATTGCGGCATTGGCTGTCATGATCGCGGCGGCGGGATACCTGAATTATTCGGGGAAGATCTTCGGCGGCGACAAGGAGGCGGAGACCGCCAGCGCTGACCTGGCGAACCAGGAGCTATTGGATATCTCGGAGGAAGACCTTGCAAGTGCATCGGAGGATATCGAGAGCCAGGACGGCGGAGAAGGTTCTGACGGCAGCGTGGACGGGACGCCGGGCGAGGCGGTGCTTACAAGCGGCGAGACCAGCGCCGTGGTTGCGGAGGCAAAGGTGACGAGAGAGCAGGTACGGGCGAAGAACAAGGAATCTCTGCTGGAGATCATTGATAACGAGAGCTTAAGCGACGAGCAGAAGCAGAATGCGGTAAACCAGATGGTCGCAATGACGGATCTCGCGGAAAAGGAAGCGGCGGCGGAGACTCTTCTTGCATCTAAAGGATTTAACGAGGTAGTCATAAGCCTTACCGCGGATACGGCGGACGTCGTGGTGAATGCGGCGGACTTAAGCGACGCTAACCGGGCGCAGATCGAAGACATCGTGGCAAGGAAAACGGGCGTGGCGGCACAGAATATTGTGATTACGCCGGTTAATTCAGAAGGAAAGTAAGAAAAATATTTACATTGAAAAAGAAGTTTACTATAATAATAGATAATGTATACGATAGAAAATATTACTTAAAGTCAAAGACCCTGCGGCGATCGCCGAATATCCATGCGAGCATGGCTGTTCGGCCCGTTGCTTCGCGGGAATAAATGTAATGGTGTACTAGGAGGATGGGAATGGCGAAGGCACAGATTAAGAAGGCACAGGTTCAGGCGGAGAACGCGGTATTTGCTCTGGATATCGGGACACGCAGCATTATAGGAATGGTTGGAGTCGTTGAAGACGGTAAGGTAAGGATCGTTGCCATTGATAAGGAAGAGCATACGGAACGTGCGATGGTCGACGGTCAGATCGAGAATATAGATAAGGTGACCGCGCTGGCTAATAAGGTGAAGAAGCGGCTGGAGGAGAAGGTTCATTTTAAACTGACCCGGGTCTGTGTGGCTGCTGCGGGGCGCGCCCTAAGAACGAGGCGCGCGGAGTATGAAATCAATCTTAAGAATAAGCAGGTGATCGATGATGAGATCATCAGCCGTCTTGAGGCCGGAGCCATCAACAGGGTAGAGGAGGCGTTCGACGCGGAGAACAGCGCTGAGGACGATATGCGCCGCTTCTATCTGGTCGGCTATACCGTCTGCCAGTATTATCTGGACGATTACAGGATCTCAAGCCTTAAGGACCACCGGGGACAGAATGTGAAGGTGGACCTTATAGCGACATTTCTTCCGAGCGAGGTGGTGGAGAGCCTGTATACTACGATGAATAAGATTGGTCTTGAGGTGGTCAGCATTACTTTGGAGCCGATTGCGGCGATCAATGCGGCGATCCCTGAGAATCTGCGCCTTCTTAATCTGGTCATGGTGGATATCGGAGCCGGTACTTCGGATATTGCGGCATGTACAGGCGGAAGCGTGACGGGATATACCATGGCTACCGTTGCCGGTGATGAGGTGACGGAGACTATCATGCGGGAATACCTGGTGGATTTTGGAACTGCGGAGGGGATGAAGGCTCAGATCGAACAGGAGGAGGTGGTTACATTCACCGATATCCTGGGATTCGAGAGGAAGGCCTCCAGGGAAGAGGTGCTCCAGTGTATCCAGAGCACTTCCGAGCTCTTGAGCAAGGAGATCGCTCAGAAGGTCCTGGAGGTGAACGGCGGCGCGCCGTCCGCGTTATTCCTGGCGGGAGGCGGCAGCAAGCTGGCGGGTCTTAAGGAAGGTATCACGGCGGCTCTTTCCATGGATGCGAACCGTGTGGCGATTGCGGGGAATAATTTTAAGATCAGTGCGTTCTCGGACGAGTACGACCTGAATAATCCAGAATATACCACGCCTCTTGGGATTACGGTTTCTTCCGGTTTGAATCTCATTAACGACAGCTTCCGGGTGACTCTTAACGGAAGGGCGGCGAAGCTTTTTCGAAGCGGGAGCTTTACTGCACTGAATCTTCTGATGATGAACGGTTATAATTTCCAGGATATCCTGGGACGTCCTGGCACGAGCCTTACCGTTACGGTGAACGGCAAGCGCAAGGTGTTCTATGGTACGGCGGCGATGCCGTCCTCTCTCTTCATTAACAAGAAGGAAGGGAAGCTCTCTACGGTCATCAATGCGGGGGATTGTATAGATTTTGAACCTGCTGTTCCCGGTATTCCGGCGAAGGCCTGCCTGGGGGATATCGAAGGTGCAGACGAGTGTGTTGAGATTACGCTGAACGGAAAGGTCATGCCTCTTGATACGCCTCTTAAGATCGGGGATGTGATCCGGGTCCGTATGCCGAAGCCGGAGAAGGAAGAACCTGTTGTAAGAGAGTCTGTTAAGAGAGATTCCGCAGAGGATGAGCTTGCAGGAGAAGAACTTGCAGAAGATGAGCTTGCAGAATACGGGTCTGAGACGGGAGAGACTGTATCGAAGGAAGAGCCGGATCTGGTGCGGGATGGACAGGCGGATCCTGGCAGGGGGATCGTAGATCCTGGAGATGTGGAAGTGGCTGCTGCGGGTGCGGTTACAGCGGGCGGAGCAGGTAGAGCAGATAGATTGGATAGGGCAGATAGCGTAGATAGTGTAGATGGGCTGGATGCGGATGCTGCAGGTGCAGGTATAGGTACAGCAGGCGCGGGTGAAGGTGATATAGCGGAAGATGCTGTGGAGGCAGGTTTAGCAGGCGCAGATGCGGGAAGGATAGTTGCAGAAGTTGAAAAAGCGGTTGCGGCAGGCAGAGATAAAGTTGATATAGATACGGGTGATATAAGAGTAAGCGGTACGGGTATAGGAACGGATGCGGAAAGGATAGTTGCGGAAGTTGAGAAAGCAGTTGCGGCGGGCAGATCTGAGCTGCAGGAGGAGTACGGTAATCAAAGGTTCGATGAAGTGGAAGCGGTGATCCGTGAGTCTGGGATTCTGGGTTCCCGGGGCGGAAATTCTGTGAGAGCAGGGGAAGGTCAGCTTGTTCTGGATTTTACCAGTGGAGATGGGGACGGATCTGCAGAAGTGCGCAAGACGCAGACGGTCAGGAAAGAACCGTCGGTTTCTGTGCCGGTCGGGAACCGGCCGCCGGTTTCTGCTGTGCCGGTCAGGGACAGGCCGCCGGTTCCTGTACAGACCAGGGAAGAGCCGCCGGTTCGCGCGCCTGAGATGGTGAGCTTCCGGCTTAATGGTTCTGCGCTTCGCCTTCCGAAAAAGGAGGGCGGGAATCCGTATTATCTGATGGATATGATCCAGTATTCCGGGATCAATGTCCGTAATCCCAAGGGGAAGATCAATCTGATGGTGAATGGTGAACCGGGAATGTTCCAACAGCGTCTTGCGCCGGGAGATGATATTGTCATTGAAGAAGGGGAATTGTGATAAGTGATATAGGTGCTATCTTTGAGCATGTTATTCACTCTTGAAGGGCGGCGGCACGACTACTTTTTTGATGGTCCGCAAGGTAATCCGATCAGTTGGATGTATATGTGAAGGCAGAAGAAGATATAGTATTCGAGCAATAATGTATTTAAATATACTATTGGCAGGAAATGTGCCGGATTACCAGAAAAAATGATTTGACTGAAAGGATAGGAAATGTCAGTAAAAGATAATAAAAAGATGCATTTAAGTTTCCTCTTTACGTCGGAAGGTTTTCGACCAGATATATTTCAGAATGAGGACGAAATTAAAATATGGACAGGGGAAACGGCGTATCGTTCACTTTATCAATTCGGAATGGAGGGAAAGCCGGAGCATGCGACCCCGTCGGCAGGATTTTTATATCAGGTAGCCGCAGCCTTTTTCGCACGGCTTACAGATTTGCCGGAGTTGGAGCTCGTGAGAGAGAATGCTAAGGTGTCCTTAAGTAGTGAAGCATTAGAGGAGCTTTTGGCAGCAGTTCCTTTCGTGATTGGTGCGGAATATGTGACAGAGGGATGGATCAAGAGTGTATTTTCAAAGCTTAATGATATTTTTGCGGAGGAGATTGTCGGCTATGACGGTACGGTTGAGATGTATCTTACGGAGAAAAATCAGAAGCTTCATGTGCCGGAACGAGTTTTTTTTCATTTGGTAGAAAATAAGGATGCAGAATTCCCTTTCGCCTTTCTGGCTACTTACGCTACGAAGGGCGAGGAAGGAAGGGTAAAGCATGTGCCGTTAAAATATGCCCTGACAGAATATGAGAACGAAAGAGAAAAACTCCTGTCTCTTTTGGCTTGTCTAAATCGTGCGGCGGAAGTGTCAGAGCTAGTCAGTGGGTTTATGGAAAGCGGAGAATTGTTCCATCCATTGAGATTGACGTCAGAGGAGGCGTATACATTTTTAAAGCAGATAGAGGAGATTGAAAATACTGGGATTCTATGCCGGATTCCTAATTGGTGGAGAAAAAAGGCGGCGGTAGTTTCTATGTCTGTAAGCCTTGGAGATGAAAGACCATCTATGTTGGGGTTCGATGCTCTTATATCCATGAAGCCCAAGCTTGAAGTGGATGGTGTAGAATTAACACAGACGGATATCAGGAAGCTCTTAGCGCAGACAGAGGGACTTGCTTTCTTAAAAGGGAAATGGATAGAAGTAGACCATGCAAGACTTAGAAAACTTTTGGAAGAAATGGACGAAAAGAGTGGAGAGATTACGTTGATGGAGGCTCTCCGAATGGAGATAGGAACGGAGCCTGTAGATGTGGGGGCGATGGTGAGCAATGGGAAATGGCTGTCTGAGCTGCTTCGTGATTTGCGGCGGCCGGAGAAGATACGGAAAGCAGCGGTTCCAAGTACGATTCATGCAGAGCTTCGCCCTTATCAGAAAAATGGGTATGCATGGCTAAACTATATGGACAAGTTGGGATTTGGCGCATGTCTTGCTGATGATATGGGACTTGGAAAAACTTTGCAGGTATTGACTTACCTTGAAAAGCTCAGGAAGCGGGAGAAAAATGCCCGAGTGCTTCTTATAGTCCCGGCATCTTTGCTTGGGAATTGGCAGAGAGAGGCGGAAAAATTTGCACCAAAGCTGGATTTACTGATACTTCACGGCAGCAGCGCACCGGTTTTGGGGAAATTAGTGTCAGAAGAACCTGCTTTTTTAAACATTACGACTTATGGTATGATACCAAGAATTAAGGAGCTTAAAGATATAAACTGGACATGTATTATACTGGATGAGGCACAGGCGATTAAAAATCCGGCGACAAAGCAGACGAAGGAGATTAAAAAACTTTCCGGAAGAATGCGGATCGCTATGACTGGAACGCCTATTGAAAATGATTTGACGAATCTCTGGTCTTTGTTCGATTTCCTTAATAAAGGGCTTATGGGAACATCGGCGGAGTTTGGACAGTTTACGAAGCGGCTCAAAGAGCATCCGGAAAAATATGCTCAGCTAAAATCAATGGTAGCACCTTTCATGCTGCGGCGCGTCAAGACGGATAAAAGTATTATCGCAGATTTGCCGGAGAAACTGGAAACCATTGATTATGCCGCCCTTTCTAAAAAACAGGTTGTGCTGTACCGGAAGACAGTAGAGGAGATGGAGGAAAGAATTCTGAATTCAGAAGGAATTGAGCGGCGCGGTGTGGTATTGGCTACGATTATCAAGCTCAAACAAATTTGTAACCATCCCGACCAGTATCTGGGGCAGGAGACATTTTCAGGGGATGACAGCGGAAAATTTGCTTTACTTAAAAGTATCTGTGAGACAATCTATGAAAAACGAGAGCGTGTACTGGTATTTACACAATTTCGTGAGATTACGGAATATTTAGCACAGTTTTTAAAGGAGATATTCCACACTGACGGTTATGTGCTGCATGGCGGGACTCCAGTCAGCAGAAGGTCAAAGATTGTGGAAGCATTTCAAGGGAATGCGTACGTTCCTTTTATTGTACTGTCTGTGAAAGCAGGAGGAACGGGGCTGAACCTCACGAAAGCCAATCATGTCATTCATTTTGACCGCTGGTGGAATCCGGCAGTGGAAAATCAGGCTACAGACCGGGCATTCCGTATCGGTCAGACAAAGAATGTCATGGTGCATAAGTTGGTTTGCCAAAAGACAATTGAAGAAAAGATAGACGCTATTATCGAATCCAAGAAGGAGCTTGCGGAAAATGTCATCGGCTCCGGAGGAGAGAAATGGATTACAGAGCTTGACAATAATGCACTGATGAATCTACTCCGTCTGGGATAGTGTCTTTCGTGATACGGGAGTGAAAGGAGAAAATCGACATGAGCCGGAAATACTGGAGAGACTTCCCGCAGTATAGCCAACCGGATGCGTCAGAGCTGCGGAAAAAATCAGAAGCGACAAAGAAAAAGGAAAGAGAAAAGGGCAAGGTATTAGAGCCGGTTGTCATAAAGGGAAGGGCGATAACAAATAACTGGTGGGGGAATGCATGGTGCGAAAATCTGGAGAGATACGCAGATTATGAAAGTAGGTTAGGACGGGGGAAACGCTATGTCCGTAATGGTTCTGTTGTAGATCTTAAGATTAAGAAAGGGAGGATACTGGCGAGGGTGCAGGGGACACGTAAGACGCCTTATAAGGTAGAGATTAGGATTAGCCCATTGTCGGAGGAAAAGTGCCAGGCGATTATAAAAAAATGCGGAAGAAAGCTTGACAATTTGGAAAGACTTTTGACCGGCGATTTTCCGGAGCAGATGAGTGAATTGTTCCAAAGTAAGGACGGCCTTTTTCCGGCTCCGAAAGAAATCAGTTTTAGCTGCAGCTGTCCCGACTGGGCGCTGATGTGTAAACATGTGGCTGCTTCTCTTTATGGTGTAGGAGCATGCCTTGATGAGAATCCGCTTTTGTTTTTTGAACTTAGGGGGATTGATGTGGATCATTTCATTGATGTGACTTTGGCGAATAAGGTGGAGGCAATGCTTGCGAACGCAGGGAATGTAAGCAGCCGGATGATGGATGATTCGGCAGTGGGGTTGTTCGGAGTGTTGTAAAATGAAATGAACGTTGGAACAGGCTATTGAAATGGGAATTGACGCAGTTAGTACAACGAATAATAAGTAACCAGCCATATAACTTGCCTGATTTTCCATCTGCGTCGTTGGTCTACACTCCGTTTCGGTCCGCGCTAAACGTGTGCCACTGGCACACAACGCCGTCAATCGGCGTAGCGCCCACTACGCCTCATTCCTCCGCCTTGCATATAAAAAATCATTCTGCGTTATATGGCTAGGAACTTATTTTTCGGTGTACTAGTTCTGGATATTAGGAGAACTTGAAGATGAAGAAAAATTCCACATGCTTCCGATTATCCAGAAATAACTGGTTGCTGTTTTGCCAAAAGGGGTCGGACAGAACATTGGCAATACCTACATTGGAAACAGTCATACAGTTTTGGATGCATTGGTGGAAAAAGTTTTCTGCTGGTATTGGGAAATGCCGCACTTGTCGGTAGTTACAATGGTAGCAACGATAGAATTTTTGTGGATATCAACACCACAGCAGATGGGGTAGGCAATTTTCATCATAAGAGCCACAACCCTTTTTCGCCACTTCTCCTTCCGTGCTCTGTAGTGCATTGCTATCCTTAAGAAGATTATAAACGAAATCGAGGAGAGGCATAACTTGCTTTTTCATGACTTGTTGGTGCCTTGAGCGAAGCGAAAGGAATGACTAAAAATATGAGTAATAATTTAATTTTATGTCAGAGGGAAATCCGTCGTTTGCGGTGCGTGGTGAGGACATATGATGGAATGGATTTCATGGGATACAGCAGCCTCCAAAAGGCTGTTGTGTCTGTTGGCTTAGTAAGCCGGTTAAGGAGCAAAAGTGATATATCCTATCCAATGGCACATTTTGGATAGTAATGAATGCAAAGAGAAATTTAGATGAAAAAAATGATTACGTTCCAACTTGTAAAGGGCAGACGTTTTGAGTATAATTAATTTAAGAAATGCAGGAGTGATAATAGCAGGAAGGAATGATGCTATGGCAGAGAAAGACATTGCGGAAAAGACGTTAGAAGCCTACAATGATGTGTTTGCCGATATTATCAATGTATTGCTGTTTAATGGCGAGCAACAGGTTAAAGAGGATGAATTGGAAGAAGAGAGTCCCAATTCCAGTTATAAAGCAGATGGGAAATTACATGCACAGGAAAGGGATGTTGCTAAATATTGGCGCAAAGGACTTGTACGGATTGCATTATATGGCTTGGAAAACCAGACGGATATAGACAGCGATATGCCGCTGCGGTTATTTTCTTATGATGGGGCGGCTTACAGGGGACAGCTTCTTGCAGATAAGGAGACGAAAGAAAATACAGGAAAGGCCGCGCCGAGGTATCCTGTAGTGACACTGGTTTTGTATTTTGGATATCAGAAACATTGGAAAACGCCAAGGACACTGTATGACTGTCTTAATATTCCGGAAAAAATAAAGCCGTATGTAAATGATTACCGCATGAATTTGTATGAGATCGCATATCTATCTGATGAACAGGTGCAGATGTTTACAAGTGATTTCAGGATCGTGGCGGATTATTTTGTGCAGATGCGGAAGAATAGAAATTATATAGCGCCGGAGACTACGATTAATCATGTGCATGAACTATTGCAGTTGATGTCAGTTATGACACGTGATAACCGTTTTGAGGACGTGTATAGTCCGGATATGGAAAGGAGACCAACGAATATGTGTGAAGTATTAGATCGCGTAGAGAACAGAGGAATCCAGAAGGGGATAGAAAAAGGGATAGAAAAAGGCGAGGATACAATTTTATCTTTGATGAAATATTTGTTGTCAAATGGCCGGATGGAGGATGCCAGAAGAGCAACCGAAGACAAGGCTTATAGAAGTAAGCTCTTAGATGAGATTTCACTTCAAAAATGATTTTGAGGATGAGGTATTCTTGATGTGTAATTTGAGTAAAGGGATTAAAGAATCTGTAGAGCAACCATAATATTCAGCTAGGATATCAAGAGGGATTTTTCTGGTCCCATTTTCGTAGGTCATGCCAAGCAAGGTAGAAACATATTCCACAAACTCATAGTAGGGTTTAATGCGGACATAGAGTTCCACTTCCGTCTGGGTGATCATAACATCAGGGTAATCAAGATGCCCGCGGGCAAGCTCCAGCTTCTTTGCCTGGTCTGTTTCAATGTTGTACCCTTTAATGGCTTCAATGATTTCATCTGATTTGGCCTTCGCCCCTTTTTTAATCAGCTTGCGGACAGCTTTTTCATCCATGGAATCGGAGGTATGAGCCAGTAGATAGGTCATGATTTTGGTTGCTGTTTTGCCAAAGGGGTCGGACAGAACATTGGCAATACCTGCATTGGAAACAGTCTTTTTGCCTTTGATGGCCTTAACATACTTGAGATGGGTAAGGCATACATGGATGTCATGTTCGAGGTAATTAAAAATAGGAATCCATTACTTTCCTGTGGATTCCATACAAACATGATAACAGTGGTGTTCAATTAGTCAGTCATGAAAACGGAGGATATCAGAATTAATGGTGGAAAAAGTTTTCTGTTGGTATTGGGAAATGCCGCACTTGTCGGTAGTTACAATGGTAGCAACGATAGAATTTTTGTGGATATCAGCACAACTTGCTTTTTCATGACTTGTTTGTGCCTTGAGCGAAGCGAAAGGAATGACTAAAAATATGGTGAAAAAAATGTAATGAATCATCATACTTCATTACATTTTTTTATTGCAAATTTTCTTAAAATCTTCATTTATCTACGTTATATTACCACGTGAAAATCGTTTTGTCAACATTTTGGCCGATTGCGCGCCGGTTTCTAATGGTATTTTTGCAAATAATTCCTAAAAAGGGGCACAGATTCCAGAAAGTCTGTGCCCTTTCGCTTCTAAATTTGGCGTCAAATCAAGTAAATCAAGAGATTTTCATTTTATCGCCGTCAAAATTCTAGTCAAATTCTGGTGCAATGTATATTTCCATAAAAACAAATGAAATAAACCATAAAAATATGTTTTTGGTCTGTAGATTCCTGTTTCACTGCCGTCAAATTTCTGGTCAAAGAAAATAAGAAAGGCGGAAAATATGGAAAAAACAGTATTATGTAATGAAGTATGATGCTTCATTACATTTTACCGGAATATATGGAGAATCTGCCGTCGGCGGTTCTTCGACAGGAAGGGGGCCGTGGGTATGAAAATTGAATTATTCGAACATAATCAGACAGCCTACCATGCGGCTCTTGGTATGATGAGAACTGCAGGAAAAGCCGCAGTCATCCATCCGACCGGAACGGGGAAGTCCTTCATTGGCTTCAAGCTGTGTGAAGATTTCCCGGAAAAGACGGTCTGCTGGCTGTCGCCGTCGGAGAATATTTTCAGAACGCAGATTGAGAATCTGACGGCGGGCGGCGCGATGAAACCGGGAAATATACGGTTCTTCACGTATGCGAAGCTGATGTCTATGCCGGAGTCAGAGCTTCGGGATATCTGCCCGGACTACATCGTATTGGATGAATTCCACCGATGCGGGGCAAATTCCTGGGGGCATGGGGTGAGTAACCTTCTGGCAATGTATTCTGATGCCCCGGTATTGGGGCTGTCTGCAACGGCGATCCGCTATCTGGATAATCAGCGGGATATGTCGGATGAGTTATTTGACGGAAATGTCGCCTCGGAAATGTCTCTTGGAGAGGCTATTGTACGGGGAATTCTGAATCCTCCGAAATATGTGCTGTCTGTTTTTTCTTATCGGAAGGAGCTTGAAAGGTATGAAAAGCGGATACGGACGGCAAGAAACAAGGTTGTCCGCGACGAGGGAGAGAAGATTCTGGAGGCTTTGCGCCGGGCGTTGGCACGGGCGGACGGGCCGGAGGAGATCTTCCATAAGCATATGAAGGAATCCGAAGGGAAATATATTGTATTCTGTGCCGATCACGAGCATATGAAGGAAATGATCGGGGAGGCAAAAAAATGGTTTGCGAAGGTGGATGCGTCGCCGCGGATCTATTCTGCATATTCCGAGGATCCCGGGGCGAGTCAGGCATTTGCCGACTTCAAAGCAGATGAGAGCAGGCATTTGAAATTATTGTACTGCATCGATATGCTCAACGAGGGAGTGCATGTGGAGGATATTGACGGAGTGATCCTGCTTCGGCCTACTGTGTCGCCGATCATATACAAGCAGCAGATCGGGAGGGCGTTGTCAGCGAGCAAGAAGAAGGATGCGGTTATCTTCGATATTGTGCTGAATATAGAGAATCTCTACAGTATCGGAACTGTTGAGGAAGAGATGAAGATCGCTGTGTCTTACTATCATTTCCTGCATCAGGATGAGGAGATTGTAAATGAGCGTTTTGAAGTGATGGATGAGGTGCGGGATTGTATCTCGCTGTTCGGGCGTTTGGAGGAGACTCTTACGGCTTCCTGGGATCTGATGTATGAGTGTGCGAAGCAGTATTATCAGAAGCACGGGAATCTTGAAGTTCCGGTGAAATATCAGACGGAAGAGGGCTATGGGCTCGGCCGGTGGATTTGTACACAGCGAAGGGTCTATGCCGGTGAAAAATACGGTGTGCTTGGAGAGGAACGTATCCGTAAGCTGAATCAGATCGGTATGGTCTGGGAAAGCAGCCGGGACCTTGCGTGGGAGAGATATTATAACGAGGCGAGGAAATATTATGCCGGGCACGGGAACTTGAATACCAGTGCCGACACGGTAACAGATTCGGGAGTCCGTCTGGGCGCGTGGATCTGCCAGCTTCGGACTTACCGCAAAAGCGGGATCCAGAAAGCATATTTGTCACAGGAGAGAATCCGGCTGCTTGATGAGATCGGGATGATCTGGGATGTACCGGACTATCTGTGGGAAGAGAATTTCACAGAGTGTATGGAGTATTACAGGGAGCATGGGAATCTTGATATCCCCAATGCCTATTGTTCGCCGAAGGGACTTAAGATCGGCGGGTGGATCAGGAGGCAGAGGCTTCTGAGGAATGGAAAGACCAACGGGGCGAAGCTTAGCCAGGAACAGATCACAAGGCTTGATTCTATTGGAATGGTCTGGAAAACAAAGCCGGAGCAGAAGTGGGATAAGGGTTATGCGGAGGCGAAGCTCTACTATGAGGCAAACGGGAATCTGAATGTTCCGGCGTCTTATGTCAGTCCGGCTGGGTATAAGCTTGGAGGATGGATCGCAGATCAAAGAGAGAAGGGCAAAGAGAAGCATTTGCCAAAGCGGCGGGAGATGCTTGACGCAATTGGAATGGTCTGGGTGAAGCCTGATCCCTGGGAGGTTCGTTATCAGCTTGCGAAAGCCTATTATGAGGAGCATGGGAATCTGAAGATTCCGCTTAAGTACCGAGCGGATGGGGTGTGGCTGGCAAAATGGGTCAATGAGCAGAAACACATATACGCAGGAAACCGGGGCGGGAAGACGCTGCGGGAGGATCAGGTGCGGAGGTTGAATGAGATTGGGATGGACTGGGGGAGTCAAAAGACAGTTCAGAAAAGTATTGCATAAGGACGAGGAGCGTTCAGCGTGGACTGGGATTGTGTTAAAGGGATTGTGTTAAAGAGTGTGCAGCGGATTAGCAGTCTGGTATTTGTAAAAAATATGGATGAATTACCATAATTATTTTATATATTTATTGTTGATATAAGCGGAGGGTATCCGGAAAACAGTAATTCACCGTGGGATAGAGAACAAATAAAAGAATTTAGTACTGAAAAAATGTAACAAATTAATTAAGAAAAGGGAGTGGTTCACAGATGGAGGAGAGGCAGATCGCGTTTTCGCCGCCGGATATCACGGATCTGGAGATTGCGGAAGTAATTCAAACGCTGAAAAGCGGATGGATCACCACCGGTCCGAGAACGAAATTATTTGAACAGAAAATTGCCGAATACTGTGGGGTGAAGCGGGCGGCTGCTTTGAATTCTGCTACTGCGTGCCTGGAAGCAGCTTTAAGATTCTTAGGTATAGGCGAAGGGGATGAAGTGATCACTTCTGTATATACATATACGGCATCCGCCAGCCCGGTATGCCATGTGGGGGCTAAGCTGGTGCTTGTAGATGTGGCAAAAGACAGTTTCGAGATGGATTTTGATGCGTTGGAACGGGCGGTCACGGAGAAGACCAAAGCAATTATCCCGATAGATCTGGGAGGGGTGATGTGCGATTATTCCCGGATATTTGATATTGTGGAGAGGAAACGCGCGCTGTTTCATCCGAAAAATGAGATCCAGGAAGCCATCGGAAGAGTGGCCGTGGTAGCGGACAGCGCTCACGCGTTCGGTGCAAAGCGGAAGGTAAGGGGGAGCTGGAAAAACTGCGGTGTTGCTGCAGATTTTACCAGTTTCTCTTTTCACGCAGTGAAAAACCTGACTACAGCGGAGGGCGGGGCGCTCACCTGGAATCCGATTGAAGGGATCGATGATGATTGGATCTATCAGCAGTTTATGCTGTATTCCCTGCACGGGCAGTCGAAGGATGCATTGGCGAAGACCAGGCTTGGAGCATGGGAGTATGATATTGTATCGCCGGCTTATAAATGTAATATGACAGATATCATGGCGGCAATCGGTTTGAAGCAGTTGGAGCGGTATCCGGGAATCTTGAATAGAAGACAGGAGATTATCAGCAGGTATGATCAGGTTTGCGATGAATTAGGTATTCTTCATATGGAACACTATGGAAATGATTTTGTAAGCTCGGGACATCTGTATCTGGCAAGGCTCCCGGGAATGGATGAGGCCAAGAGAAATGATATGATCCTTCGAATGGCCAAGAGGGGGATTGCATGTAATGTGCATTATAAACCCTTGGCCATGATGAGCGCTTATAAGGCGATGGGGTGGAGGATCGAGGAATTTCCGAATGCTTATGGCTATTATCGGAATGAGGTGACGCTGCCGCTGCATACAAGGCTGACGGAAGGAGACGTGGAGTATGTGGCTGCAGGGCTGCGGGAGGTTATTAGAGAGATATGTGGCGAAATTGGAGCGAACTGCCTGAATGGATGCAGATTCCAGAAGTCAGAGAGTACTATGAGATTCTTTCCAAACGAAAGAAAAGTCTGATAGTTAAACGTGTTTTTGATCTGGTCATTTCATTTATTCTGTTGATTATAGCGGCAGCGCCGATGATAGTGATCGCAGCCGCCATTGCAATCGATTCTTCTGGAGGTATCTTTTACCGGCAGGAGAGAGTAACTGCATATGGGAAAAGATTTATGATACATAAATTCCGAACAATGGTAGTAAATGCAGATACGATAGGAACGCAAGTTACAGCAAGAAATGATAGCAGAGTTACAAAAATAGGAAAGTTTTTACGAAAATATCGTTTGGATGAATTACCGCAATTGATTGATATATTGATTGGTGATATGTCATTTGTGGGGACCAGACCGGAAGTGGTTAAATATGTGAAAGCATATACGAAGGAAATGAGGGCGACTTTATTGTTGCCGGCAGGCGTGACTTCAGAAGCCAGTATCCGTTATAAGGATGAGGCGGATCTGCTCAGTGGGGCGGAGGATGTTGACAGAATATATATAGAAAAGGTACTGCCTGGAAAGATGGAATATAACCTTGAAAGTATCAGGAGGTTTGGCCTCTTCAGGGAATTAAAGACAATGATCAGAACTGTGATTGCAGTAGCTTAGGGACTGAGACGAGATGAATATATTATTGATTAATCATTATGCCGGATCGCCGGAGATGGGAATGGAGTTCCGCCCTTATTATTTTGCCAGGGAATGGGTGAGAGCGGGGCATCATGTTCAGATTATTGCAGGAGATTTTTCACATTTGAGAAAAGAAAATCCTAAGGTCGAAAAGGACCTGCAGTATGAAGATGTGGATGGAATCCAATATTGCTGGATAAAGGCGGGCAGATACGAAGGAAACGGTCTTAGCAGAGCATTAACGATGTTTAGATTCTGCTATAAGCTTCGGAAGTATGCGGATAGGATTTTAGAAAAGGCAAGGCCGGATGTAATCATTACATCATCAACCTATCCGTTAGATACTTTCCCGGCGCAGTATATGAGAAAAAAGTGTCATGCAAAATTAATTCATGAAGTACATGATATGTGGCCTGCTACATTAATTGAATTGGGCGGTATGTCCAAATACCACCCCTTTGTACAGATGATTCAGGTCGGCGAAAATTCGGCGTACAGGAAATCTGATAAAGTAGTTTCATTGCTTCCATGTGCAAAAGATTATATGGTCAGGCATGGGATGAAGGCGGATAAATTCATATGTATTGAAAATGGAGTAGTAGATGATGATTGGAAGAATCCGCTGCCGCTTCCGCAAGGGATGGAAAAGGAATTAACAGTTCTGAAAGAAGACGGAAAATTCATCGTAGGCTATTTTGGAGGACATGCATTGTCTAATGCATTGGGCAATCTTTTAAAAGCGGCGGAGAAAATCCATAATGATAAAATCCATTTTGTATTGGTCGGAAAAGGAATAGAAAAAGAAAAACTTAAGACCTATGCAAAAGAGCACAGGCTTCAGAATATATCCTTTTTCCCGGCGGTTCAGAAAGGAAGCATCCCGAATCTATTGAAATATTTTGATATCTCATATTGCGGGGCAAAGGAATCTGCGCTCTATCAGTACGGGATTAGTTTAAATAAAATCTACGATTCTTTATACGCCGGAGTTCCTATACTTTTAGCATTTCATGCAAATGGAAATTTGATTGAAAAATATCATTGCGGTGCGGTTTCAAAAGGAGATCCGGCAGAAATTGCGAAAAAAATAGAAGATTTATTCAGTATGGAAAATGAAGAAAAAATGAAGATGAGTGCTAATGGAAAAAAAATAATAGAAGAGAAATATTTGATATCTAAATTAGCACTTGATTTTATAAATATTATGAGTTAGGCAGGAGAAATGATGAAAGAAAAGTTACTGAAAAAAATCAAAGAAAAGAATCTGACGGTCGGTGTGGTCGGACTGGGATATGTTGGCCTTCCATTGGCAGTTGAAAAAGCAAAGGCAGGATTTAAAACGATAGGATTTGATGTTCAGGAAGAAAAAGTGAATCTGGTGAATGAGGGGCATAACTATATTGGTGATGTGGTTGACAGCGATCTGAAAGGCCTGGTTGAGAACGGGATGTTTAGAGCAACTTCGGATTTTGGATTTATCAAAGATGTGGACTTTGTTGCAATCTGTGTGCCGACACCGCTGGACAAGCATCAGCAGCCGGATATCAGCTATGTACGGTCATCTACAGAAGCCATCTCTAAACATCTGACGAAGGAGACAATGGTGGTCTTAGAATCTACGACTTATCCGGGAACTACAGAGGAGTTGGTAAGGCCGATTTTGGAAAAGGGTTCCGGGTTAAAATGCGGGGAAGACTTTTATCTCGGCTTTTCACCGGAGAGGGTAGATCCGGGAAATTTGATTTATAAGACAAAGAATACGCCGAAAGTAGTCGGCGGGATTGGAAAGGAGGCCACAGAAGTAATAGCAGCTATGTACCGAACTGTTTTGGACGGCGATGTTGCGGAAGTATCGTCCCCGGCTATTGCGGAGATGGAAAAGATTCTGGAGAATACATACCGGAATATTAATATTGGTCTGATCAATGAGTTGGCGATTCTGTGTGACCGTATGGGGATCAGTATATGGGAGGTTATTGATGCGGCGAAGACGAAGCCTTATGGCTTCCAGGCTTTTTATCCGGGACCGGGTCTTGGAGGGCATTGTATTCCGTTAGACCCTTATTATCTGTCATGGAAGGCGAGGGAATATGGATTCCATACATCCATGATCGAAAGCTCCATGATGATAAATGATAAGATGCCGGAGTATTGTGTTGACCGTGCAGCCAGGATCTTAAATAGGTTTGAGAAGTCATTGAAGGGTTCCAAAGTTCTGGTAGTGGGGGTTGCTTATAAGCAGGATATTGATGACTATCGGGAAAGTCCTGCATTAGAGGTGATTGAAGTATTAAAAGAATCCGGAGCTGTCGTAGAGTATTATGATCCATGGGTGACAGAGTATAAATATCATGGACAAAAGACAAAGGGATTAACAGAGATCACACCGGAGCAGATAGAGAGCTATGATCTGCTGATGATAACAGCGGCGCATTCAAATGTAGATTATGAAATGCTTCAGAAACATGCGAAGGCTGTATTTGATACAAAGAATGTGATGAAATATGTTGTGGAACGGGAGAATATTGAAGTTTTATAAGTAACTTGTACTATTATCTTTTGAGATATGTAAAGAGAGGTGAAAAAGAATGAAATATGGATTGATTGGCTGTGGCAGGATTGCAACTAACCATGTAAAGGCCGTACTCAATAATAACTTGGAGTTTGTTGCCGCATGTGATATTGAAGAATCACAAATTAATAATTTGCTTGCAAAACATGGACTGGATAAAGATACGGCGATCAAGCGTTATATAGATTATAAGAAGATGATAGAGCAAAATAAACTGGATCTGGTTGCAATTGCAACAGAGAGCGGGAATCACGCGGAAATTGCTCTATACTGTATCGATCATGGTATTAACTGTATTATTGAAAAGCCAATAGCCATGAGTATTCAGGAGGCAGACCAGATTATCCGGCGTGCAGAAGAAAAAGGTGTGAAGGTGTCGGCTTGTCATCAAAATCGTTTTAATATAGCAGTACAAGAAATGAGAAAGGCTGTAGAAGCGGGGAGATTTGGAAAATTGTCGCATGGGTCTGTTCATGTACGGTGGAATCGGAATATTGATTATTATACGCAGGCGCCTTGGAGAGGAAAATGGGCATCCGACGGCGGTGCATTGATGAATCAATGTATTCATGGAATTGATCTTCTACGATGGATGATGGGGGATGAGGTAGAAGAAGTTTACGGACAGACACGTCAGCAGTTTCATGATTATCTGGAAGCAGAGGACGTTGGGATGGCGGTAATTAAATTTAAAAACGGGGCTGTTGCAACGATTGAAGGTACAACAAATGTGTATCCGCGTAATCTTGAAGAAACATTGTATCTTTTTGGAGAGAATGGCACAGTTAAGCTGGGCGGAACATCTACCAATAATATTGATGTATGGCAATTTGCAGATGAGACAGAAGCGGACCATAAGAATAAGGGACTGGAAGAAGCAACCAGTAATGTATATGGGAATGGGCATACCAGCCTGTACGCAGATGTTATTGATGCGGTAAAAAATGACAGAAGACCTTATGTAGATGCATTGGCAGGGCGAAATGCTTTGGAATTGGTATTGGCAATATATAAGAGCCAGAAAGATGGAAAACCGGTGAAGTTACCGCTTGAAGATTTTGCATCGGCTGAAATGGTAGGTGAATTCTAATGGATTATTTTGTACATGAGAGCAGTTACATAGATGAGGATGTGGAGATTGGAGCAGGAACGAAGATATGGCATTTTTGTCACATTCAGAAAGGTGCGAGAATTGGAAAAAACTGTTCATTTGGACAGAATGTGAATATTTCTAATAATGTAATTGTTGGAAATGATTGTAAAGTGCAGAATAATGTATCCATATATGAAGGAGTAGAATTGGAAGACGGAGTATTCTGTGGTCCGTCTTGTGTATTTACGAATGATCTGACTCCGCGCGCCAGATATCCGAAAGGAAGAGAAGGATATAAGAAGACAGTGATAAGAGAAGGCGCGAGTATTGGAGCGAATGCGACGATTGTCTGCGGGAATATCATAGGCAGGTATGCTATGGTGGCCGCAGGGGCAGTTGTGACGAAGGATGTGCCGGATTATGCAGTGGTAGCGGGGGTTCCGGCTAAAATGGCAGGACGAGTGGATGAAAGAGGGGAATCTATTTCTAAGATAAGCGAATAGAATGAGGATTTGTTTTCTTGCACCGCTAATAACACGCATAGTACTCCTGTAAAACGAAATAAGCCATATTATGCGATTGAGATGAAAGATTGATTCTTGTTTTCATAATATAGAGAATAGTTTCGATAAAATGAGTAGAGGAAATATGTTAAAGTCTAACAAAATACTAGTATTAGCAGAAGACTATCCGGATCTAAGCGGATCAGTTTCGCTAATGTACATTCATACCAGAAACATTCAGTATGTCAAAAGAGGTTTTGATGTAGTAGTTTTAAATTTTAGTGCAGAAACAAACTATCAAATAGATGGGATACGTGTGATAACAGAAAGAACATATGATGAAGAAAAAATGCAGTATGGTCTTTTGATATTACATGCTGCAAATTTAAAAAATTATTTTAGATTTTTACTGAAAAATGGAAAAAGGATTAAAAAGTTTTTGTTTTTTTATCATGGGCATGAAGTTATGAGAATCAATCGTGACTATTCAAGACCATACAAATTCAAAAAAAGAGGAAGTATAGAATTTGTCCTACAAGATATTTATGATAGCTTTAAATTGTTAATATGGAGAATGTATCTTCCGCGAGTAGCTTATAAAAGTTATTATGTTTTTGTGAGTGAATGGATGCTAGGGATATTTAAAAAAAATCTAAAAATTTCTTGTGAATTTTTGGACAACAGATATGATATTACATACAACAATGTTGGAAAGGATTTTGAAGTCCAGTATTACGATGACTTGTCAGATAAAAAATATGACTTTGTGACAATAAGAGCAAATTTGGATGAATCAAAATATGCGGTAGATATAGTAAATCGTTTGGCGAAAAATAGTCCGAACTGTAAGTTCCTGCTTATTGGGAAAGGCGAATATTTCTTACACTATGATAAGGCTGAAAACTTAGAATGGAGAGATATAGTTTTATCTCATGGTGAGATTATTTCGGTACTTCAGAGTGCTAGATTTGGACTTATGCCAACAAGGACAGATGCTCAAGGATTAATGATGTGCGAGATGGCAGCATTTGGGATTCCTGTAATAACTTCAGACATTCAGGTTTGCCATGAAGTTTTTGATGGATTTAAAAATGTATGGTTTATTGATAACGATGATTTGGAGTTATCTATTGAAGATTTTAAAGCTGTAGCAAGTGTATGTTGTAAAGATGACAGATTTTTCATGCATAGAACTGTGAAAAAGGAAATATCAGTCATTAGTAAATTACTTAAAGAATGACAATGATTAGAAAATATATTTTACGAAATATTGGGAGGGTGATATGGCATATTACCTTATAATTTTTAATATGTTAATTTGGATTTTTGTATGTACATATGGTTGTTATAAAGAAAAAATTAGTAATGTGCAGTGTAAAACTCTCTTTCTTTTTGCCAATTTTTTGATACTTGCATTATGTGCAGGTTTAAGAAATATATCTGTGGGAAGTGATACACATTCATACGCAAAACATTATATAGTTATCTGCCATTCCTCTTTAAAAGATATTTTGTCAAATTTTAAATTTTATGGGATGGAAATAGGGTACAATCTACTGTGTAAATTAATATCTTATATATCACCCAATTATTATTTTTTTCAGATTATTGTATGTTTTTTGTTTTGTTTTGGAATGATGCGATTTATTAAGAAAAATGCAATAAATCCATTGTTATCAGTTTCCGTATTCTTAGGTTCAGGAATGTATTTATATAGTTTTAATATTCTAAGGCAAATGTTAGCAGTTATGCTAGTTGCAAACGCCTGGGAATATTTGAAAAGTAAAAAGTATTTTCGTTACATATCAATAGTTTTAATCGCAACTACATTTCATATTACAGCTCTTTCCTTTTTTGTGTCGTTCATAATATATTCATTATGGAAATATAGAAAGTTGAGGAAATATATTGTATTAGGAATTTTATTCACAGGATTAGAGTATGAAAGAATTCTTATTTTTTTAACTCCGATATTGAAGAGGTTTTATAATTATGGTAATTATCTGGTTAATGATAGAGCGAAACAGACAGCAGGTTTTGTGACTATATTTTGGATTATCATTTTGGTAATGGCGTTGATAGAGTTATTGTATAAAAATGAACAAGGAAGTTCAAAAAATTTGTATAGTGTATTTTCTATCATAACAGTTGTATGTAATTTTATAGGATTACATTTTAATTATGTAGACAGAATAGGATTCTTTTTTATGCCATTTTGGATTTTACTATTTGATAATTTTTATTTTATTATAGCTAATAAAATAATAAAAACAATTTATTTATGCGGTACTATAACTTGTATGTTGATTTATTTTATTATTTCGTCTGGAACAACACAACACATATATAGTCTTTGTTTTTGAGGTGAATATGAAATATATATCTTTTGTTCAGAAAATTATTAATAAAGTGAATAGAAAGAAATTAAAAAATCAAGATTTCACACTAGTAACAAGTAATTGTACAGGAGGAATATTATATCATTGGTTAGGGTTGAAATTTAGAAGTCCTTTTATAAATTTGTATATGTCAAATGAAGATTATATAAAAGCATTAAAAAATTTTGATGTATTTCTTTCAACGCCTTTAAAAGAATATAAAGAAAAAAATTATCCGATTGGAATTGGGTATTCAAATGTTAAAATTCATTTTGTTCATTATACTTCATTTGAAGAAGCAAATAACAAATGGAAAGAACGTATTGGGCGTATAGATAAACAGAATTTATGTATTTGGCTTACAAACTGGGGGGGGGTATAGATGTATTGGAAAGTTTTGAGAAACTTCCCTTTCAAAATAAACTTGTATTTGTAAATCGGCCATTTCCAGAATACAAATCAGCGGTCTATTTACGAGGATTTGAAAAATGTGAAGGAGTAGGACAAATTTATAGAACAAAAAATTTTTTAGGGAAACGATTTATAGATGATTTTAATTATATAGAGTATTTTAATAACATGAAGGAAAGAAATTAAAATGAAAGATTTAATCTCAATTGTTATTCCTGTTTACAATGTAAAAGAATACTTGACAGAATGTTTTCAATCTATAGTATTGCAAACATATCAAAATTTAGAAATTCTTATTATTGACGATGGGTCAAATGATGGATCAAAAGAAATTTGTGATACTTGGAGAAAAAAAGATAAAAGAATTAAAGTAATACACAAGAAAAATGGTGGGTTATCTGATGCAAGGAATGTAGGAATCAATAATGCATCAGGGAAATATATTTCCTTTGTTGATAGCGATGATTATATAGCATTGGATATGATAGAATATTTGTATAATCTTCTGTGTAACAATAATGCACAAATAGCTGTGTGTCAAGAAAGCAATGTTTCTGAGAATGGGAATGTAATAGAAAATCGAAAATTAAAAAAAGATAAATTAATACATGGAAATAGTGCATGTATGAGAGAGTTTTTTATAAATGAAACTATTAATACTGTTGCATGGGGGAAATTATATTTATTATCTATTTTTAAAGATATTAGATATCCAATAGGAAAGTATCATGAAGATATTTTTACAACATATAAATTGATTGCAAAATGTGAAAAAATTGCAGTAGGAAAAGAATGCAAATATTATTACAGGTGGAGAAATAACGGGATATCTAAAGGATCTTTTTCGCAAAAACATTTGGATTCAATTGAAGGATCTATTTTAAGAAAAAATTTTATTAAGAGTAATTATCCAGAATTACTCTTATTTGCAGAAGCAAATATTATATATGCGTCTAATCAATGTACAATAAAATATATTTATTCTAATGAGAATAATAAAAATGTAGTTTCATATATTGAGAGACAATATAAAGCCTACGAAAGATCTTTCCTGCTTGGGAAAAGTGGAATAAGAGCAAAATTTTTTTCTATGGCAGCGTATATAAATTTAAGTTTGTTAATTAAAATAGTACGATTGGGATTAACATTTAAGGGGAAGAGGGATAATGATATTAAAAATTAAAGAAAAATCCGAGTGTATCGAAGTCTCGATAACGGAAGAAAGCAATGTGATTCCTAAAAAGATTCATTACTGTTGGTTTGGACACATTCCATTACCTGACCTTGCATTGAAATGCATAGCATCTTGGAAGAAATATCTTCCTGATTATGAAATAATAGAATGGAACGAGAGTAACTACGATATCAATGTCTGCGATTATGTTAGAGAAGCTTATAAAGCGAAAAAATGGGCCTTTGTTTCAGATTATGCCAGATTTGACATCCTGTACAGATTCGGTGGATTGTATTTTGATACAGATGTGGAGTTAATAAGATCTATTGATGATATTGTTAAAAATGGATCATTTATGGGGTGTGAACCCAGCTATGACAAGTTTGCAGCCGCACCTGGGCTTGGCCTTGCAGCTGCACCTGGACTTAACCTTTATCAAAACATATTAGAAAATTATCGTATCAGACATTTTATAAGATCTGATGGAAGTTTTGATCAGAAGACTGTGGTGACATTTGTGACGGAGATATTAGTAGAATATGGGTTTGATATTTATGATCATTCCGTACAAAAAGTAAAGGATGTTAGTATCTACCCTGCTGACTATTTTTGCCCTATGGACTATCTTACAGGAGATTTGAATATAACGGAGAATACTCGTTCTATTCATCATTACTCTGCAACATGGCATACAGGCTTTGAGAAAATTGCATCAAAAATTACTAAGAGAACATCTAATTCAATTAATGTTATTAAAACTTTCGGATATCTAATATCGTTAGTCTTTATGACACTGGATAGAATTCAAAAAATAGGTGTGAAAGGAACCTTGAAATTTATTATGAGATATATCAAAACGTTAGTTCGGAATTCTAGGGGGGGGGGGTATTTCCTAACCATTATCTATCAATATCATGCTTTACCATACTGCCTTATTTTAAGACAGTGGATTTGAAAGGCGGTGTGACGGCATGATCCCCAAAACTATCCATTATTGCTGGTTCGGAGGGAATCCTCTTCCGGATTTGGCTATTAAATGTATCAAATCCTGGAAGAAGTATTGTCCGGATTACGAGATTATAGAGTGGAATGAGAAGAATTTTGATCTTCAATATAATACATATGTGAGAGAAGCATATGAGGCAAAAAAATGGGCATTTGTAAGTGATGTTGCACGACTATTTGCTTTAGTGAATTATGGAGGTATATATATGGACACAGATGTGGAGGTCATAAAATCGTTAGACGATTTGTTGCTCTACCAATCGGTGTCTGGCTTTGAATCTGAGACACAAATTCCTACGGGACTAATGGCTTGTGAGAAAGGAAATAGAATGTTTCAGGAATTCTTAAATGATTATGAAGGGAAGCATTTTATTAGAGATGATGGGAGTTTGGATTTGACAACTAATGTGACTTATATAACTAATATATGTTTAAAACATGGATTGATTCCTAATAATTCAATGCAAACCATTAATGGATTTACACTTTTGTCCAGAGATTATCTTTGTCCAAAGGATCATGAAACGAGGGAAATCCATATTACAGACAATACATATACAATACATCATTTTGATGGTTCGTGGAAGTCGCAAGAAGAATTGTTTTCATGTGAATTAGCGAAAACACTTAAGAAAATCCCTATGGGGAGTTATATAGCAAAATTTATAAGTGTATTAAGGTATAGAGGAATGACAGTCGCTATAAGAGAATCTGTAGGTTGGATTGTCAGGAAGCATACTTGAATTGTTGAAAACAAGACGTGTAAACTTTATTGAAATGGCCAAGGAGGTAAATTGCAAATGAAGGTGGGGTTGATGACCTGGTTTCATTATCATAATTATGGAACTGCACTTCAAATTGTAGCGTTATCCAGAAAAATTAATGATTATGGAAATGACACCTGCGTGATAAATTATTTTACTGATGCCAGGCCTATCTTAAAAATTAAAGATAAATTATTTAGCCGTATTATTGGTAAGTCAATTCAGAGGCTTAAAGATCATTTTTATTATGAGTACCGTGAAGCAGACAGAGAGTCACGGTTTGATAAATTTTATGCAGATAATCTAGGATTTACCGAGTCTTTTACTACATTAGGCGAATTGGAACTTTTAAATGGGACTTTAGATGCCTTTGTATGTGGAAGTGATCAAATATGGAGTCCGCCTAACTTTAATCCGAGATATTTCCTTGACTTTGTGTACGATGAAAACCGTATGATTGCATATGCACCTAGTCTTGGAGTGCTGGATTTAAGTGATGACAATGTGAAGAAACGTATATGTGAAAATGTTTCACGGTTTAATCATATATCTACAAGAGAAAAAGCTGGATCAGAATTGTTGGCAAAACTTACGGGAAAGAAAATTGAGACAGTTTTGGATCCTACCCTTCTTTTGACACAGGCAGAGTGGCAAGGCTATGAGGCAGATTTTGATACAGGACTAAGACCCTATATGCTTGTTTATATGCTTGGAAAAAGGGAAGACCATTGGAAAGCTATTAGGAAGATCGGCAAATATTTGGGTTTGGAAGTGCGTATTGTACCTGCCCGTGAAAAAGATTTGAAAAGAGAAGGATGTATTCGGGAATCCATAGGACCAGGTGAATTTTTAAAGTTGGTTCACAATGCAGATTATATATGTACAGATTCTTTTCATGGTACTGTCTTTGCCATTAATTATAAAAAACTGTTTACAGTATTTGAAAGATTTAAGAAAAATGACAGCTTAAATCAAAATTCTCGTATATATAACATACTTGAGTTGTTAGGGCTAGAGGATCGTCTATATCAAAGAAATACGGATGATTATGATGCTGCGATAGATTATAGCACTGTAGAAATGTCTTTAGACGCAGCACGGGGAAAATCATTAAAATTTTTGAGAGATAGTCTTGATGCTGTTCAGACATATGCAGACAGTGTGTCTTTGGTTAAAAATTTATTTTTTAAAAACCAACTTTGCTGTGGCTGCGGTGCGTGTGTAGCGATGTGTCCTGTTAGTGCAGTCAAGGTTAGGTTAGATAATGATGGGTTTTATGCCGCATCAGTTGATTATGATATATGTATTTCATGTGGTAAATGCGGAAAAGTATGTCCTTATCTCAATGTTGGCAGGATTCCTGAGATAAAAAATGCCTCATTATTCTCATACAAAAGTTCTGATAAAGAGATTTTAATGAAATCTTCCAGTGGTGGAATGGGGTTCAAGATCGCTGATTTCATGAGAAATAAGGGATACTCTGTGATTGGATGTTCATATAATAAGGAAAAACACTGTGCAGAGCATATTTTGATTGATTCAAATGAAAAAGATAAACTCACATTAATTCAGGGAAGCAAGTACATGCAAAGCAGTTTTTCTGATTGTATGCTGGCACTTAAGGATCTGAATACTCCAGTCGTTGTATTTGGCACTCCTTGTCAGATTGCTGGTGTGAGAAATATATTAAATAATTGTACGAATGTTTTGTTAGTGGATTTGATCTGTCACGGTGTTCCGTCGTATGGTTTATACAAAAAATATCTCGACTATCTGAAGCGGGTCAAAGGTTTGGAAATTGACAGCGAGTTTGAGACAATTTTTCGATATAAACCAAACGGTTGGAAAGAGAGATACATATGTAGCGGAAATTCTACTGATCATTGTGTTCAGCATCAATCCAAAGATCCCTATTTTCTCATGTTTGAACATGGTTTTTGCTATTTAAAAGGTTGTTATGAATGTCCATGGAGATCTAAGAGTGCGGCAGATATAAGGCTTGGAGATTATTGGGGAGATAAGTTTGCTGATGACGCAACGGGTGTAAGTATGGTAGCTGCATTCACAGACTACGGACGTGACATTATAGAACAGATACAGGAAGAAACATTAGAAGAACTGCGAAAAGAGAATATTGATGATTATATTTCAAATCAACAGTTGTCTAACAATGCACGTCCTGTTTTTTGGGAGGAATTGATTAGTGAACTAAATAATAGTAGTGAAAATTTAGAAGATATACTTAAAGTGTATGTTCAGCCTTTTGAAGAAAATCGCAGGCTTAGTAAAAAATATGCGTCTATTATTAAAAAGATACTGCATAGATAGGAGGTTTATGAGTGTGTATGGGAAAAACAAGTACAGGGATTTATCAAAAAATACTATTTTATTTACAATAAATAGTTTTGGGTCAAAGATCATATCCTTTCTCCTTGTTCCACTATATACCTATGTTCTAAGTACAAGTGATTATGGGACAGCAGATTTGGTTACATCTACTGTGTCGTTGTTAGTGCCTGTCTTGACTCTGAATGTGCAGGATGCTGTACTCCGTTTTTCACTAGATAAGAAATACAATAAAAAAGATGTAATCAGTATAGGTGTAAAACACAATTTATTTGGATTATGTTTGCTTACAATATCGGTTTTAGTCTTTAAGAAAATAGGAATACTTAGCATTGATGATTCATATATATATTTCTTGGTGTTTTCATTTGTCCTGAATGGATTGCACAATTCATTTTCAATGTATTTAAAAACCATTGATAAAGTTTATGTCCTTGTCATCGGTGGAATTGTCAATACACTGTTAGCGTGCGGATTAAATATACTGTTGCTTATCGTTTTGAAGATAGGCATTAATGGCTATCTGATTGCTAACACAGCAGGGATATTTGGCGCAGTTAGCATCATGTTTGTTGGTGGCGAAATATATAAAGATATACATTGGAAAACAGACTTAAAAATCAATAAAACAATGATTGCCTATGCTATTCCTTTGGTTATGAATTCGGTGGCTTGGTGGATAAATAATGCAAGTGATAAATATATTTTGACATTTTTTTGTGGAGTCGCAGCGAATGGCATATTCTCTGTCGCATATAAAATACCTACCATATTGTCGACTATTCAGAGTGTTTTTTATAATTCATGGTCAGTGTCAGCAATAACAGAATTCGATGAAAATGATTCGGATGGCTTTATGGGAAATATTTATACATTCTATAGCTGTATTTCTGTTTTGATTTGTTCAGTAATAATGATATTGAATTATCCATTGGCCAGAATTTTATATGCTAAAGATTTTTTTGAGGCATGGCAATATGTTCCCTTACTTTTGCTCGGTGCGACATTTAATGGAATTGCACTGTTTGAAGGCTGTATATTTACAGCAGTAAAAAAGACAAAAGAAGTTTTTAAGACAACTTTGATTGGTGCCATTGTTAATATTATTGCAAACGTTCTGTTGATATGGCAGATAGGTTCTATTGGAGCAGCAGTTGCAACGATGCTTGGGTATTTTGCTGTATGGGTAATGCGCACTATACATTTGCAGAAAATTGTAAGATTGAGAGTTAAATGGAAGATACAGATATTGTTGATTATATTATTGGTATTGCAGTGTATTATTGCCTTAAATCGTGGCTTTGAATGGGCGCAAAGTATTTGTTTTATTTTTATAATAGTATTGCAATTCGATTATATCAAGAAAGTGATACAGAAGGTTAGGATGCCTGGATAACATGTCATTAAAAATATCAATGAACTGAGGTACAAACAAGATGAAAAAAGTTATGTTGGTTTTCGGAACCAGACCAGAAGCAATAAAAATGTGTCCGTTGGTAAATGAATTAAAAACAAGGAAGGGCATCCAGACGTTTGTCTGTGTTACAGGTCAGCATAGACAGATGCTTGATCAGGTTCTTAGCACATTTAATGTAGTGCCGGACTACAACCTGAGTATTATGAAACAGGGGCAAACGCTATGTGATATTACTGTGAACATCCTTGATCGAATCCGGGGTGTATTGGAAGAAGTGAAACCGAGTATTGTTTTGGTTCATGGGGATACTTCGACTACTTTTGTAACAGCTTTGGTATGTTTTTACCTGCAGATTCCAGTCGGTCATGTAGAGGCGGGATTGCGTACTTATAACATTTATTCGCCATATCCAGAAGAATTTAATAGACAGGCTGTGGGTATCATCAGTAAATATAATTTCGCTCCAACTGCTCTGGCAGTAGAACATTTAATAAAAGAGGGAAAAGATCCATCGTCCATCTACCTTACTGGTAATACAGTTATTGATGCCATGCAGCATACAGTAAAGCCGGATTATACCCATCCGGAACTTGACTGGGTAGGAGATGGGAAATTGATTTTTATAACAGCTCACAGGCGTGAAAACCTCGGAGAGCCGATGCACCAGATGTTCAGAGCAATCCGTCGGGTTCTCAGTGAACATCCGGAGTGTAAGGCGGTATATCCGATTCACATGAATCCTATGGTACGTGAAGCGGCAGAAGCTGAACTGGGTGATTGTGATCAGATTCATATCATTGAACCGATTGAGGTTTTTGATTGTCATAATTTTGAAGCAAGATGCCATTTGTGTCTGACTGATTCTGGAGGAATCCAGGAAGAGTGCCCTTCTTACGGACGGCCAGTTCTGGTTATGAGGGATACTACAGAGAGACCAGAAGGTGTAGATGCTGGAACGTTGAGATTGGTAGGAACCAATGAGGAAGTTATCTACCAGAATTTTAAGGAATTATTAGAAAATAAGAGTGCATATGAAGCTATGTCACATGCTTGTAATCCGTACGGTGATGGGCACGCCTGCAAAAGAATTGCGGACATTTTAGAATTTGGTAAATATGAGCCTTGGAATGCTGTGTGAATGCGGGTATTGAAAATCCCAGACACCGCTAAGAGTGTTCGCAGACGTTATGGAAAATGACAATCCGATCCAATCCGAACGATGAAGAAATTTGTGAATTTCAAGGAAGGTAATAAAAAAATAAGTGGTTGAGAATGAAATAATCGAAAGGTGAAAGAGGTCAATGATGAACATTTTAAAGATATTAGAATCATATAAAAATTCTGATCAGGTTGCTATGATTAGCAATGATAAAAGGATAACATATTGCCAATTATGGGATCAATCCAATAGACTTGCGACATATCTAAAAAAACAGTATAAAGAAAATAAGACACCAGTTATCGTATATGGGCATAAAAATCCGCTCATGTTAGTGGCTTTTTTAGCTTGTGCCAAGTCCGGACGAGCCTATGTTCCGATTGATATCAATGTGCCAAGGAAGCGGATAGAAAGTATTATTGATTCTGTAGATCCTAAATTAATCCTTACAACGGAAGATTTTTCAACATATAAAGAATATTCATGTATCAACATTGCAGAAGATTCCTGTGTATTTGAGCCAGAATCGGAGATTACTTCAAAGGACTGGATAAAAGAGGATGAGGTTTATTATATTATATTCACCTCTGGCAGTACAGGGAATCCCAAGGGTGTACAGATTACATACAGTGCTTTGAATCATTTTACAGAGTGGGCATTAACCTTAGGCAAAATGGAAAAGAGACGAAAATGTTTTATCAACCAGGCTCCGTTTTCCTTTGACCTGTCGGTAATGGATCTTTATATGAGTCTTGCCAGTGAATCTTGCCTGTTTGCTTTGGAAAAAGACATTCAAGGGGATTATAAAAAATTATTTGAACAATTGAAGAGATCTGATGCAGATATCTGGGTATCGACTCCGTCTTTTGCAGATCTGTGCTTAGCAGATCCTTCCTTTTCACAGGAGCTGCTGCCGAATATGGGATTGTTCTTATTTTGCGGGGAAACTTTAACTAATAAAACAGTGGGGAGTTTGCTAGAACGTTTCCCCAAGGCTCAGATTTATAACACATATGGTCCAACAGAAAGCACGGTTGCAGTGACAGAGATATGTGTAGACTATCGGATAAACGAGACATATAATCCTCTGCCTGTGGGGAAAGCAAAGCCAGGTACGATTATTAAAATCATGGATGGCGAGGAAGAGTTACCGGAAGGGGAAAAGGGCGAGATTGTCATTATAGGAAATACAGTCAGTAAAGGATATTTAAAAAATGAAGATGAGAATCGGCGAGCCTTTTTTCAATATAATCATGACGGGAATTCCTGTGTTGCTTATCGGACAGGCGATAAGGGATATTTTAAAGACGGATGGTTATTCTATTGCGGACGTATCGACCTGCAGATCAAGCTTCATGGATATAGAATGGAGATTGAGGATGTGGAGAAGAATCTAATGAAAGTACAGGGTGTAGAGAAGGCGGTTGTCGTCCCCATTTTTGAAGTGGGGGGGGGCAAAATCAGGTATTTAAAAGCCTATTGTATTTATGACCAAATAGTTGGAAATACTGCGCGGTTACAAAAGAAAATTAAAGAAGAGATGTCAGAGTTTGTGCCTGATTATATGATTCCCAGGAAGATCCAATTCGTAGATGAGATCCCTATCACTGCGAATGGGAAAGCAGATAGAAAACGGATACAGGAGATGTACTGATGTCTTTTTATGATGGATTAGCATTTTTTATCGTATTGTTACTGGGGTGTATACCGGCGATTATCTTAGGGATGAAGGAGAAAAGGATTGGGAATTATACCATACTTTTTTCTATAGGGATTATTTTTATCATATATCGTGAAACACCGCTGGAATTATTTTATTTGCTTTTGTATTTGTTTTTAGAATGGCATTTGATTGCATTGTATCAATATAGCCTGCGCAGATTTGGAAGAAATAAGGAAATCTTCCATCATGCAGTTCTTTTTGCACTACTGCCTTTAGTTATGGCGAAATTAAGCGGCTTTATCGGACATCATTGGTTTTCATTTTTAGGGATATCGTATATCACGTTCAAGGTTTTACAGATTATTATTGAGAGCTATGACGGGATAATTGAAAAGAATGGTTTTTCCCAGACTGTAGCTTTTTTGATATTTTTCCCGACTCTTAGCTCCGGGCCGATCGATCGGAGCAGAAGATTTGAGCAGGATTTTGCTAGAAGATGGGAGAGACGGGAATATGCGGAGCTTTTGCAAAAGGGTATCTGGAAGATCTTGCTGGGAATTTTGTATAAGTTTGTTTTGTCGGTGATTGCTTATGACATTTTAGGAAGGATAAACGGAAGGTACGATCCGCAATATGTGATTTTGTATGCTTATGTATATGGAATTTATATGTTTTTTGATTTTGCGGGATATAGCTTGATGGCAATTGGAACGAGTTACATATTTGGTATCTGTACGCCGGATAATTTTAACAAGCCGTTTATCAGCAGGGATATGAAAGAGTTCTGGGACCGATGGCATATCTCGCTGTCGCATTGGTTTCGTGATTTCCTGTTTTCGCGGTTTATGACGGACGCGATACGGAATAAGCGGTTTAAGAACAGGCTGAATGCAGCGTCTATGGGGTTCATAGTGAATATGTTGGTCATGGGGATCTGGCATGGGCTGACAAAAGATTATTTACTATATGGTCTGTATCACGGTATTCTTCTGGCGATTACAGAGATTTACCAGAAAAAGAAGTGGTATCGGAGAGTGAAAAGTAAAAAATGGTATCAATGCATTTCCTGGTTTGTGACATTGAATTTAGTAATGTTTGGATTTTTGATATTTTCAGGTAAATTTTTAGAAACATGGGCAGTGCTTATGAGATATTTATAATTGATGGAGGTAGAAAATGGAAGAAAAGTTGTTAGATATCCTTGAAAGGATCTGTGATGATGAGGCTGTAAGAGAAGATTTGGAAATGGATTTGTTTGAAGAAGGGCTTTTGGATTCGCTGGCGATTGCGGAATTGATCGTCGCAGTTGAGGAGGAATTTAAAGTATTATTATCCCCTACAGAATATGAGAAGGAAGAACTGTCGACAGTTCATAAGATTGAGAAGATATTGAAGGCAAAGGGTGTAGAATAGATGAAGAAGCTGTATGCAATGATAGCCGGATTCTTGTTGTTTGTGATTGTTGTGTTTGGATTCGATCAACATCTGGATAAGCAGATTATGAACAATAAGGAAGCGGTAAGGAATCATAGAACTTATGAGAGATTCTGGAGCAGTGAGACTCAGAAGCTGGTGATGGATGAGAATACGCTTCCTATTTTTGGTTCTTCTGAGTTGGTATCGTTGGAAGATTGTGAAGAGAATATATCGAGTTTTTTAAATAGTCCAGATATGAATATAGTGACGATAGGAGGAGGTTATTTTCAATCGCTCAGCCATGCAATGGAGTTGGGAGCGATCTCAGAAGAAGTTGAGAGTAAAAAAGTCGCTTTGTTTTTGTCACCGCAGTGGTTTGAAGAAATGGGTGTATCAAAAGAAGCATTTCCAGGAAGATTCGGAGAAGAGAATTTACTGGAATTTTTAGCTAATGATAGAATTAGTGACACAAACAAAACATACGTTCTGGGTCGTGTACTCACTCTGCTAGAAGATAGTTCTATGCAGAGACGAAGGGTAGAAAGATATAAAAAATCTTATGAAAATAAGGTTAGCGTTGATGGATTATATACCAATATAATGAGAAATTATTGGAAACTTCGTGGAAAATATTCGGTATTTAAGCAAATAGATGAAATGACGCAGGAATTGCCAGTGTCAGATTTAAAAGATATGGATTTTGAAGAATTACTTTCACAAGCTGAGAAACAAGGAAGGAATAGTTGTACCAATAATAACTTTGGAATATATGATGAATATTGGGATACATATGTGAAAGATACTTTCCAAGCTGGAGAAGTAAAAGAAAAAACAGAAATTTATACAGAATCTTTAGAATATGAAGATCTTAGATGTTTTCTGAGAGTTGCGCAGGAATTAGATATAGAAGTTATTGTAGTCAGTATACCGGTAAATGAAGCATGGTATACATTCCGAGGAAAGCTCTGTGATAAATATTATAAAAAAGTTAAATTAACAGCTTGTGAATTTGATAACGTCAGATTTTTAGATATGACGAAATATGCAGACGAGAAATATTTCCATAAGGATGTTATGCATCTCGGCTGGAAAGGGTGGGTGAGAATTAATGAAGCACTTTATAGAGAATTTAAAGAGGAATAATACGATCCAGCTGATTGGATATGTAATAGGGACTTGCATAATTTGCTGTGTTATTTTAGGATATTTGTTGAATATTGATATCTCTCAGGCGCCTACATACATATATAGTCAATTCTAATTTATGTTATCTTTAAAATATAGCAGATAAAGTATTATTGTATGCCTTTTCGTTGGATTATGGAACATGCCATTGGATTTCAATAAGAATAGTTTTAGTCGATGTGGGAGGATAGAAAATGCAATTCAGAGATTTACAAAAGCAATACAAAATATTAAAAAGTAATATAGATTATGCAATTCAACAAGTCCTAGACGCAGGAAATTTCATATCCGGCTCACAAGTCACGGAATTGGAATCGCAATTGGCATCCTATGCAGGCGTCAAACACTGTGTTACCTGTGCCAACGGAACGGACGCACTGTCATTGGCGCTGATGATCTGGAACATAGGAGAAGGGGACGCTGTATTTGTACCGGATTTTACCTTTTTTGCATCAGGTGAGACACCTGCATACGAAGGAGCCGTGCCTGTCTTTGTAGATGTGGAAGAAGATACCTTTAATGTTTCCGCAGAATCTTTGGAACAGTCGATTCTGCAAGTAAAAGAAGAAGGAAAACTGGTTCCCAAAGTAATTATTACGGTAGATCTGTTCGGACAGCCTGCAGATTACCCTGCGATCAGAAAAATCGCGGACAAATATCATCTTCTGATTTTAGAAGACGGAGCGCAAGGTTTTGGCGGAAAGATAGGGGAGCAGATGGCATGCAGCTTCGGTGATATCTCTACAACTTCCTTTTTCCCGGCAAAACCGTTAGGATGTTATGGAGACGGCGGAGCAGTATTCACCGACAATGATGATTGGGCGGCATTGCTTAGATCATATCGTATACATGGTAAGGGATCGGACAAGTATGATAATGTACGCATTGGGATAAATTCACGGCTGGACACACTGCAGGCTGCAATTCTGCAGGTGAAGTTAAAGGCATTCCGGGAATATGAACTGAGAGACGTAAATCATGCGGCCGAAAGATATAGCTGTCAGCTGGCAGATTATGTGAAAGTTCCTTTTATTAAGGAAGGCTTTTATTCCAGTTGGGCACAATACTCGATTTTACTGGATAGTGAGGAACAGCGCAATGGTTTACAGGCATATCTTAAGGAGAGGGGAATTCCTTCTATGATTTATTATCCTAAGCCGATGAGCAGGCAGACGGCATTTGAGGAGATGGATTGTGTGAAAACGGATTTGTCGGTGACGGAACAATTATGCCGCAAAATATTGGCATTGCCGATTCATCCGTATATGGAGGCTGAGGAGCAGGATATGGTGATAAACTGTATCAAAGATTTTAAATCATGCCGTTTCTAATGAAAATTATCAGTGAGATGAAATAAGTTACCTTATTATTTTCGGATATCTCTGGATACTACCCCAATTTCGTATGAAATTTGGGGTAGCTAATAGGTGTTAGTTCTGAATTTTAGAGAGAAGCGCCTCCTGCAATACTTTTGAAAAATTGATGCATTTTTCTTCACAAAGAGTATTCAGCCACATGGGGATGCTTAAAGTCTTTTTCACTGACTTATCGCTGTGCTGCCTTGCGTATTCGGTCATATCCACCAGTACCATATTGACAAAAGCGCTGTCAGCAGCGGATTCCATTTCAAAATCTTTCAAGATGGCGGTGGGATCGATTTCGCCCAATGCACTGGGAACGGGGAGTGATTCACTGTCACGCAGGGCGGTAAAGAGATACTGACCGCAGGCATCAACCGCCATGCGCATAGCATCCGCCACATTATCCCCAAAGGTTGCGAGATTTCCCAGATCAGGGAAAATGACGGATATCTTCCCCTCTTCTTCATAGAAAACAGCCGGGTACACATAATTCATCAATCAAATGCTCCTTCCTACAATTTACTTCAAGGGCAGGGTCTTATTTCAGCCCCGTCTGAGTTCGTATGGATTTATTCTGAATCTCATGTATGTTTCCTCCTTACAAGCACATGATAACACGTATTTTACGTGTTGTAAAGAAAGCCTTTCTCATTTTCATAAATTACCCAAACAGATTATAAAATATTTCTTCCAGAGAGATGTTGAAAGCGTGGGTGTGAAAAGGAACGACGACTGGAAACTGCGTGAAGCAAGGGAAAGTTAGGTATAGGCTTTTGAGGATATCTTTGTTATAATATAGTTAATAGAGAAGGAGTGTGGGTAACATGGGTGAAGAAAAGAAACGCCTTCCGGTGGGAGTAGAAAATTTTGAGCAGATTATTAACGATAACTATTATTATGTGGATAAAACAAAGTTGATTTCAGAATTGTTCCACAATGGCGGAATGGTAAATCTCATTACCAGACCAAGACGCTTTGGAAAAACTTTAAATATGAGTATGCTGGAACACTTTTTTTCCATAGGGGGCGATAAGAATATATTTGATGGCTTGGAAATCTCAAAAGATAAAAAGCTGTGTGAAGATTATATGGGGAAATATCCTGTGATTTCAGTTTCCCTTAAAGGAATCAATGCTGCTGCTTATGAGGATGCATTTGATTTTGCAGTTCAGATTATGAAGAATGTAGCAGGTAGAACCCAGTTCCTTTTGGAAAGCAGGAATTTAAGTGATTTTGATAAGTCAGAATATAAGAAACTTTTAGATAGCAGAATGAGTAAAGCCGTATTTTGCAGTGGATTGAAAATATTATCGGAATTATTGGAGAAACATTATGGAACAAAAGTAATTCTTTTAATTGATGAATATGATGTCCCATTAGCAAAAGCGTTTGAAAATGGGTATTATGATCAAATGGTATTTCTAATCCGTAATCTGCTGGAACAGACGCTAAAAACAAACAACAGTCTGAAATTTGCAGTAATGACCGGATGTATGCGCATCTCAAAGGAGAGTATCTTTACCGGTCTTAATAATTTTACCACCTTCACGATTACAGATGTTGATTTCGATGAATATTTTGGATTTACAGATCAAGAGGTATGTGACCTTTTAACGTATTATGAATGTACTGATAAGTATGGAAGTATCAAAGAATGGTATGATGGATATCGCTTTGGGAATGTAGAGGTATATTGTCCATGGGATGTGGTTTCTTATCTTCGTAGTCTTCGCACAAATAAAGAAGCTATTCCACAGAATTATTGGGTAAATACGAGCGGTAATGCAGAAGTTAAGGAATTTATCAGACAGTCGAAAAGTGCAACAACAAAGAGAGAGATAGAAGGTTTGATGGCGGGGAAAGAAATCATAAAAACCATTCGTCCGGAATTGACCTATAAAGATATGTATCATTCGATTGAAAATATCTGGAGTGTGCTATTCACAACCGGATATCTAACACAAACATGTGCATTGGATCCCCAGATGTACAGACTCAAAATTCCAAATCTGGAAATACGGGATATTTTTCAAACACAGATTATGGAATACTTCAAAGAGAGTGTGAAAAAAGACGGGGATACGCTAAGCCGATTCTGTGAGGCTCTTAAAAATGGAAGGGAAAAAAATGTAGAGAAGATTTTTGAAAGCTACCTGAAAAAGACCATCAGCATCAGGGATACGTTTGTGAGAAAAGCAAGTAAGGAGAACTTTTATCATGGGATACTGCTTGGAATCTTGGGCGTGAAAGAAGGCTGGGGTGTATTTTCAAATCAGGAAACCGGTGAAGGATATATCGATATCCTCATAGAAACCGAAAACAGTGAAATAGCTATCCTTATTGAAGTCAAGTATGCCAATGACGGTGATCTAGATCAGGCTTGTGAAAGAGCGTTAAAGCAGGTAGAGGAACGGAAGTATGATGAGGAACTCCGGGCAAACGGGGCAGATAAAATTTTAAAATATGGGATTGCGTGCTATATGAAACGCTGCAAAGTGAAACTGGCAGGGGAATAATTTCCTGTTGGCAATGTTTGTGCTTGCAGCCGGCTGTTTTGATTGAGACAAAGGGAAGAAAGCCAAAACCAAAGGGAATACCTGAAGACGTTCATGGAAGACGGACGGCTGCCAATATTAAACTATTTGCTACAGCAAGACGTGCGAGGCTATTTGCGGACACCACCAAAGGAGGTTTGAATATCTGAATGCAGATTGAAACATGAACGTGAAAAATGCATCTAGTTAGAAAGGTTAATCGGACACGGAGTTCCGATATACCCTCAGTAAAATTTTAGCTAATTCTAAAAGATAAGCATCCAACTTTCCCAGGGTACGGATGCTTATCTTCTTTTATGATTGTCTATGTAAGACAGAGCCGCAAACAACACAAGTAATAATGTCAAAACTTCAGTTCAAAATGACAGGTATTGTTTTGAATAATCGAATTTGATATATTGAGGAATCTGCCTGCTTATGTTATACTGTTTACCGGCTTAAGGGAAGTAAAAACCGGCCATAATATATCATATCTTAGGAGTGTTGCAATCTATGTCACAGATTACGGATGAAATAAAGAATCAGATCAAGAAGAGGAGAACATTTGCCATCATATCCCACCCGGATGCGGGTAAGACGACACTGACGGAGAAGTTCCTGCTATATGGGGGAGCCATCAACCTGGCCGGAAGCGTGAAGGGGAAGGCTACGGCGAGGCACGCGGTATCCGACTGGATGGAGATCGAGAAGGAGAGAGGTATCTCGGTCACATCTTCGGTGCTGCAGTTTAATTACGGCGGATACTGTATCAATATTCTGGATACTCCGGGGCATCAGGATTTCTCGGAGGATACCTACCGGACGCTGATGGCGGCGGATTCGGCGGTGATGGTGATCGACGCGTCCAAGGGTGTTGAGGCGCAGACGAGGAAGCTTTTTAAGGTGTGCACCATGCGGCATATCCCTATATTTACTTTTATCAATAAGATGGACCGGGAGGCGATGGATACCTTCGAGCTTCTGGATGATATTGAAAATGAACTGGGAATCGCCACCTGCCCGGTCAACTGGCCCATTGGTTCCGGCAAGGAATTCAAGGGGGTCTACGACCGGGAGACGAAGAAGGTGGAGCTGTTCTCAGATACCCACAAGGGAACTACGCAGGGAGAAGTCCACAAGATCGCGGCAGACGACCCGGCTATCAAAGAGTGGGTGACAGACGCACAGCTTGCACAGTTAATGGAGGAGATCGAGCTGCAGGACGGTGCGGGAGCTGCGTTTGATCAGGAGCTGGTAAGTAAGGGAGAGCTGTCTCCGGTGTTCTTTGGCTCTGCTCTTACAAACTTCGGCGTGGAGACCTTTTTGAAGCATTTCCTTACGATGACGACGTCGCCCCTTCCGCGGATATCGGACAAGGGTGCGGTGAATCCCATGGAGGAGAAGGATTTCTCGGCCTTTGTATTCAAAATCCAGGCTAATATGAACAAGGCGCACAGGGACCGTATCGCGTTTATGCGGATCTGTTCCGGGGAGTTTGAGGCCGGAATGGACGTGTATCATGTTCAGGGAGGCCGGAAGGTGCGCTTATCCCAGCCGCAGCAGATGATGGCGAGTGAGCGCAAGATGATCGAGAAGGCTTACGGCGGCGACATTATCGGTGTGTTTGATCCGGGAATCTTCTCGATCGGCGATACGCTTACGACGTCTGCAGATCATTTTGCCTATGAGGGGATTCCGACCTTCGCGCCGGAGCATTTTGCAAGGGTGCGTCAGGTAGACACTATGAAGCGGAAGCAGTTTATCAAGGGAATCAACCAGATCGCCCAGGAGGGTGCGATCCAGATCTTCCAGGAGTTCAATACCGGTATGGAGGAGATCATAGTGGGCGTGGTAGGCGTGCTGCAGTTTGACGTGCTGAAATACAGGCTGGAGAACGAATATAATGTAGAGATCCGTCTTGACAGCCTTCCGTATGAGTATATCCGCTGGATCGAGCATACGGAGACTGACCTTGACAAGCTTACCGGAACCTCTGATATGAAGAAGGTCAAGGACTTGAAGGACCGTCCGCTTCTTCTGTTTGTCAATGAATGGAGTATCCGCATGACTATAGAGCGAAACGAAGGGCTGGTACTGGCTGAATTCGCCAGATAGGACAGAAGCGGCAGCCGTACGGCCGGAAAATTATGTAACAGGGCGGCTAACCTGTTCTGTTATAAAATTTTAGACAAAATCAGTATCGCTACTTTGCAAAATTGTATTCATTTGATATAATGAAAAGAAGTGTATATGAGACAGGAGGTTTCTTAAATATGAGCAAAGAAGAGAGAAATACGTATACGATACAGACTGAAGAGAATCTTGGAGAGGTGAAGATCGCGGACGAGGTGGTAGCGATCATCGCAGGACTTGCGGCGACTGAGGTGGAGGGTGTTTCTTCCATGACAGGGAATGCAACGAGGGAACTTGTGAGCAAGCTTGGTATGAAGTCTCTGTCCAAGGGTGTGAAGGTGGACGTACTGGACGGGATCGTGACCGTTTCTCTAGTGCTGAATCTGAATTACGGGTACAGCATCAAGGATACGACCCAGAAGGTTCAGGAGAAGGTCAAGGCAGCGATCGAGAATATGACGGGGCTTGAGGTTGCCGACGTCAATATCCGGGTTGCCGGGGTGGATATGCCGGAGGAAGCATAAGTGAAGAGGACAGAATTAAGAGAACATATCTTCAAGGTGTTGTTCGGAATTGAGTTCTGTGCGCCGGAGGAGTTATCGGAGCAGATCGGTTTATACTCAGAGCAGCTTGAAGATGCCAGAGAGCGGGATCTTAAGTATATCCGGGAGAAGACACAGAAGATCGCAGAGGCGAAGGATGAGATTGATACTCTGCTGAATACGCATACCACAGGATGGAAGACAAGCCGTATGAACAAGGCTGATCTGACCATCCTGCGACTTGCCGTGTATGAGATGAAGTGGGACGAGGATGTGCCAACAGGCGTTGCGATCGACGAGGCGGTGGAGCTTGCGAAGAAGTACAGCAGCGATGACGGGCCGGCTTTTATCAATGCAGTGCTTGCCAAACTGGCAAGATGTTAATCCATTATTCAGAGCATGCTATGCTTAAGAAGAACCATGCATTGGTCAGTAAAAAGCAGAGTATGTCAGATCTGCGAAGCGGCAGATCTTAACAATGGAACGGCAGGGTATTAGGAGAGAAGGTTTATGGTTCGGAATGTATATACAGTAAAGCAGGTGAATGCTTATATCAAGAATATGTTTACCCAGGATTATATGCTGAACCGTATTTACGTCAAGGGTGAGGTATCGAACTGTAAGTACCATACTTCGGGGCATATATATTTTTCACTGAAGGATGAGTCCGGAACGATTGCCTGTGTTATGTTTGCCGGGCAGCGGGGCGGGCTCTCTTTTCGTATGTGTGACGGTCAGCAGGTGGTAGTCCTTGGCGGGGTGAGCGTATATGAGCGCAGCGGTTCTTACCAGCTCTATGCGAAGGAGATCCGTCTGGACGGAGACGGCGTGCTCTATGAACGGTTTCAGATGCTTAAGAAGGAACTGGAAGAGATGGGGATGTTTGCGCCGGAGTACAAGAAGCCGATACCTGCATACGCAAGACGGATCGGGGTCGTGACGGCGCCGACGGGAGCGGCGGTGCGCGATATCATGAATATCGCGCACCGCAGGAATCCTTTCGTCCAGTTGATCCTGTATCCGGCTCAGGTACAGGGGGACGGTGCGAAGGAGAGTATTATCCGCGGAATTCAGATGTTGGAGAAGGCAGAGGTCGACGTGATGATCGTGGGGCGGGGCGGAGGCTCTATTGAGGATCTGTGGGCTTTTAACGAGGAGGAGGTCGCCAGGGCGATCTTTCAGTGCCGTGTGCCGGTTATCTCTGCGGTAGGCCATGAGACGGACACGACCATTGCGGATTATGTCGCGGATCTGAGGGCGCCTACGCCTTCCGCGGCGGCGGAGCTTGCGGTGTATGATTACCGGCAGCTTCAGGCGCGCATGCAGGAGTACCGTGCAGGAGTGTCGCGTCTGCTTGCGCAGAAGGTTCAGATGAACCGGTTAAGGCTTCGGGAATATCAGATGCATTTAAGATGCCTGCATCCGCGTTACCGTCTGCAGGAGCAGCAGCAGAGATTGTCGGAGTTAGAAGACGCCCTGCGTCTGCAGATGGACAGCAGGCTTAAGGACTCCAGGCACAGACTGGCGATCTATATGGAGATCATGAAGGGCTTGTCTCCCATCGGGAAGCTTAATAAGGGCTATTCCTATGTGGCCGGGGAAGACGGTAAGACGGTAAAAAGTGTCGGACAGGTACGGCAGGGCAGCCTTCTGGATATCTATGTGACGGACGGCCGGATCCGGGCCGTAGTGGAAGATACAGAAGCAACAGGGCAGCTTGTCTGAACTGTTACGATACGGCAGGATCTTACGCGGCCGGCAAGGTTTGTGAACAGTCTGTCAGCGAAGCAGTAAGAACGGATTTATTTGGAAGGGAGGCGCAGCATGGACGTAAGAACAGAAGAGACGGAAGCCAGGGAAGAACAGAGCCTTGAGGAACTGTTTGAACAACTGGAAGATACGATCAACAAGATGGAGGAGGAAGAAGTGTCTCTTGAGGCTTCTTTTAAACTCTATCATAAGGGTATGGAGCTGCTTAAGAATTGCAGCGGCCGCATCGATGCGGTTGAGAAAAAGATGCTGATCTTAGATGAAGAGGGTGGGACGCATGAATTCTAACAATGATTTTCAGAATCGGGAGTTTCAGGAGCAATTAGAACAGAAGGTACAAAAGATCGAGGATATTCTGCAGGGATATCTTCCGAAGCAGAAGGGATATCAGAGCGTGATCATGGAGGCGATGGGCTATAGCCTTCTGGCCGGCGGCAAGCGGCTCCGCCCTATGCTCATGCAGGAGACTTTCCGGCTGTATAACGGGACGTCGAAGGCGCTGCATCCTTTTATAGCTGCGATCGAGATGATACATACCTATTCGCTCGTGCATGACGACCTGCCGGCGATGGATAATGATGAATACAGGCGGGGGCGTAAGACTACGCATATCGTATACGGCGAAGATATGGGTATCCTGGCGGGGGATGCCTTGCTGAACTATGCGTTTGAGACGGCTTTCAGGGCATTTGTGATCGAACCTGAGGACAGCCTTTTAATAGGAAGAGCTCTGGCGGTGCTGGGTGAGAAGGCGGGCATCTACGGGATGATCGGGGGACAGGTCATCGATGTGAAGGAGACTGGCCGTAAGATTACGAAGGATGTGCTGGATACGATCTACAGGCTTAAGACGGCGGCGCTTATCGAAGCTGCGATGATGATCGGGGCGATCCTTGGAGGGGCTTCTGAGGAGGAAGTGAAGAAGGTTGAGAAGATCGCGGAGTATGTGGGAGTAGCGTTCCAGGTACAGGACGATATCCTGGATGTGACCAGTACCAGCGAGACGCTTGGCAAGCCTGTCCACAGCGACGAGAAGAATGAGAAGACCACCTATGTTACCCTCGTAGGGATCGAAGAGGCGAAGCAGGAAGTAGAGAGATTGTCCAGGGAGGCGGTCGCTCTTCTGCACCAGCTGCCGGGTGAGAATGAATTCCTGGAACAGCTTTTGACCCAACTGATCCACAGAGAAAAATAACAGGAATCTGCGGGAATATGCTCAGAAAGGACGGGACACACAGATAAAGGGGGGCGACTATGTTAGAGAGGATACAAAAGGAGAATGATATCAAGAACCTGCTGCCGGAGGAATTAGACGGACTGGCAGAAGAGATCCGGGAATTTCTGATCGAGAAGATCAGTAAGAACGGCGGGCATCTTGCGTCCAATCTTGGTGTTGTGGAGCTTACGATCGCGATGCATCTGATCTTCGAGCTCCCGAAGGATAAGATCATCTGGGATGTGGGGCATCAGTCCTATACGCACAAGCTTTTGACCGGGAGGAAGGACGGGTTTGACGATCTGCGCAAATACGGCGGGATAAGCGGCTTCCCCAAGAGGAAAGAGAGCGCCTGCGATGCATTTGACACCGGGCACAGCTCTACGTCCATATCGGCGGGACTTGGCTATGTACGGGCCAGAGACCTGATGGGAGAGGATTACAGCGTGATCTCTGTGATCGGCGACGGTTCTCTGACCGGAGGGATGGCGTATGAGGCTTTGAACAATGCCTCCGCATTGGAGACGAATTTTATTATTGTCCTGAACGATAACAATATGTCGATCTCGGAGAATGTGGGAGGAATGTCCAGATATCTTGCGGGTCTTCGGACTGCGGATATCTACACGGGACTTAAGAAGGGAATTACGGAAGCGCTGCACCAGATTCCGGTCGTGGGTGATTCGATGATCAAGAAGATCCGCAGGACTAAGAGCAGCATTAAGCAGCTTGTTGTGCCGGGCATGTTTTTTGAGGATATGGGAATCACTTATCTGGGACCGGTGCCCGGCCATAATATCCCGCTTCTGTGCCGTGCGCTGCGCGAGGCGCAGAGAGTGGACGGTCCGGCGCTTCTCCATGTTATAACAGAGAAGGGCAAGGGATATGAGCCGGCGGAGAAGCACCCTGACAGGTTTCATGGGATCGGCCCGTTCCAGATCGAGACGGGCGAGCCTGAGATACCGAAGAAGAAGGATACCTGTACGGACGTATTCGGCAAGGTGCTCTGCGATGAGGCGAAAAATCGCCCAAAGATCGCCGCGATCACGGCTGCTATGGCTGATGGGACGGGTCTTACCAGGTTTAAGCAGCTCTATCCCGACAGGTTTTTCGATGTGGGGATAGCCGAGGCTCACGGCGTTACCTTCGCGGCGGGACTTGCGGCAGGCGGCGTCCATCCGGTGTTTGCAGTGTATTCGTCATTTCTGCAGCGTGCGTATGACCAGCTCATTCATGATGTAGCGCTTCAGAATCTTCCGGTAGTCTTAGCGGTAGACCGCGCCGGACTGGTGGGAAGCGACGGGGAGACGCATCAGGGCATATTTGACATTTCTTACCTGAGCAGTATTCCGAATATGACGGTGATGTCTCCGAAGCACAAGTGGGAGCTGGCGGATATGCTGCGTTTTGCGCTGGATTATCAGGGGCCGGTTGCCCTGCGGTATCCGAGAGGAGAGGCGTACGACGGATACAGGGAATTCAGGGCGCCGGTCGTATATGGGAAGAGCGAGATGCTGTACAGGGAGTCCGGCATTGCGATCCTGAGTGCAGGGCATATGTTTGAACCGGCGGTACAGGTCAGAGATATGCTGAAGGAGAAGGGATATCCCTGCACGCTGGTCAACGCCAGATTCCTCAAGCCGATTGATGAAGAGATGATCGATGATCTGTGCAGCGACCATGCGCTGATCGTGACGATAGAAGAGAATGTGCAGACCGGAGGCTACGGGGAGCATGTGACGGAGTATATATGCAGGAAGGACAAAGGCGTCCGCATCCTGCCGCTTGCGCTCCCTGATGATTATGTGGAACATGGGGGGATCCAGGCGCTGCGCGAGGAGACGGGTCTTGACGTATGCACCATGGCAGGAAGAATCCGGGAGACTTATGACCGGCTGCAGGGATCAACGCAGGAATAGCGGTATATGTGACGGATAACAGGAGTGACTATGAAGGAACGTTTGGATGTATTACTGGTAAAACGGAATCTTGCGCCCTCCAGGGAGAAGGCGAAGGCGATCATCATGTCCGGCAGTGTTTTCGTGGACGGACAGAGAGAGGATAAGGCGGGAACAACATTTCCCGAGGAGGTCCCCATTGAGGTGAGGGGACATGTCCTTCCCTATGTGAGCCGGGGAGGATTGAAGCTTGAGAAGGCTCTTTTGAACTTCGGCGTGGATGTACGGGAGAAGGTGTGTACGGATGTGGGAGCGTCTACGGGAGGCTTCACGGACTGTATGCTCCAGAACGGCGCGCGCAGGGTCTACGCCATTGATGTGGGGAGGGGACAGCTTGACTGGAAGCTTCGTCAGGATGAGAGGGTCGTCTGTATGGAGAAGACCAATATCCGGTATGTGACGCCGGAGGAGATCGGGGAACCGATAGATTTCTCGTCCATTGACGTCTCATTCATATCGCTGTCGAAGGTGCTGCCGCCGATCCATGCTTATCTGCGGGAGCAAGGCCAGGTGGTCGCCCTGATCAAGCCCCAGTTTGAGGCCGGACGGGAGAAGGTGGGCAAGAAAGGCGTGGTCAGGGAGAGGAGCACCCACATTGAGGTGATCGAAGCTGTCTTCGGATATGCAAGGAATACCGGATTTGACGTGCTTGACCTTGATTTCTCTCCTATTCGCGGACCGGAGGGGAATATTGAATATCTGGTACACCTTTTAAAGTGTGAAGGATCAGGGAGAATCGCCGAATCTGCGGACATCCTGCGGGTCGTAGGCGAGGCGTTTGATACGCTGGCGAAAGCACACTGACAGAAGTTTAGAAGGAACAGGGAAATGATGGAAAGGTTTTTGATTGTTACAAATGACGGGAAGGACACAGAGAACGCCGTAACCGATCAGGTAACGGGGCTGCTTAGCGCGGCGGGGAAACAGTGCGTCTTATGTAAGAAGGATGAGCATAAGAAGATTCTTAAGGATTCTGTGCCTGAGGAGATAGACTGTGCGGTAGTGATCGGAGGAGACGGGAGCCTGATCGAGGTGGCAAGGCTGTTCTGGGATAAGGCTATTCCGATTCTTGGCATTAATATGGGAACGCTGGGCTATCTGACAGAGGTAGAGGTGGGCGGTATCGACGAAGCGGTCGGACAGGTCGTTAAGGGGGATTATGTCCTTGAAAGGCGGATGATGCTTGAAGGGACGTTTACAGACCCGTCCGGGGAGAAGAAGTCGGACGTCTCACTCAATGATATTGTGGTATCGCGTAAAGGCGAACTGCATATCATACATTTTCAACTGTATGTGAACGGGGAACTGCTGAATGACTATGAGGCGGACGGGGTGGTACTGTCTACGCCGACGGGGTCGACGGCCTATAATCTGTCGGCGGGAGGGCCGATCGTGGAGCCGACGGCGTCCCTGATCGTTGTCACGCCTATCTGTTCGCATTCGCTGAATACCAGGAGTATCGTCCTGTCATCGGAGGATGAGATCGAGATCGCTATCGGTCCGGGACGCAACGGTTCGAAGGAAGAGGTATACGTCGCGTTTGACGGGGCGGATACCGTATCTCTTAAGACGGGCGACAGAGTGACGGTGCGCAGGTCCGACGCTTCCGCTACGATCATGAAGCTCAGTAAGGTCAGCTTTCTTGAAACACTGCGCAGAAAGATGAAAGGAAATTAGCAGCATGAAGGGAAACAGACACGCGAAGATCATTGAACTGATCCAGAAGAATCATATAGAGACGCAGGAAGAGCTGGCAGAGTATCTGAACCAGGAGGGATTCAGGGTGACCCAGGCAACGGTATCGAGGGATATCAGGGATCTGAAGCTTACGAAGGTTCCTGATAAGAACGGAAAACAGCGCTATGCCGTACACATGAATGAAGGAAACGGCATGGGCGAGAAATATATGCGGGTTCTGAGGGACGGATATGTTTCCATGGATATGGCTCAGAACATACTGGTCATCAAGACGGTGTCGGGAATGGCAATGGCCGTATGCGCGGCGATCGACGCTATGCGGTGGAACGAGGTAGTGGGAAGCATTGCAGGCGACGATACGATCATGTGCGCGATCAGGAGCGTGGAGGATACGGCGAAAGTGATGGATAAGATCGGACGGATCGTGCTGTAAGCGCGAAGGCGGCATGCGGCGGATCCGTTTGACGGGAGTGTGTTGTAGGAGGCAGAATGTTACAGAATTTACATGTGAAGAATCTGGCATTGATCGATGAGATAGAAGTGGAATTCGGGGACGGGCTTAATATTCTGACCGGCGAGACCGGAGCGGGCAAGTCCATTATCCTTGGTTCCGTGAATCTGGCGCTCGGAGGGCGCTATACTAAGGATATATTAAGGCAGGGCGCGGAGTACGGTTTTGTAGAGCTGACGTTTCAGGTGGAGAACGAGCAGCAGATCAGGAAGCTTGAGGAGCTTGATATCTATCCCGAGGACGGGTGCGTGGTACTTAGCCGGAGGCTGATGGAGAAGAGGAGCGTCAGCAGGATCAACGGCGAGACGGTGCAGATCGCCCTTCTTAAGGAGGCGGCCTCGGTATTGATCGATATCCACGGCCAGCACGAGCATCAGTCATTGCTGTATAAGAAGAACCATCTGGGGATCGTCGATGCATTCGCAAGGGAAACGGTCGGGGATGTGAAGCACAAGGTCCTTGAAGCGTACAGGGCCTATAAGGCGTGCATAAAAGAACTGGACGAGATGGAGACGGACGAGGCACAGAGGGCGAAGGAGCTGTCCTTTTTGAAGTTTGAGGCCGGAGAGATCCGGGATGCCGATCTTAAGCCGGGAGAGGACGAGGATCTGGAAGAGCTGTACCGCCGCATCGTGAACAGCAAGCGGATCGCCGAATGTGTGAGCGAGGCATATCTCTATACCAGCGAGGGAAATGATAACGCAAGCGAGGACTTAAGCCGCGCGATCCGTGCGATCTCGGAGATCGCCGAGTATGACGAGAAGGCGTCCGGGCTGTACGACCAGCTTGTGGAGATCGACAGCCTGCTGAATGATTTCAACAGGGAACTGGCGGATTATGCCGGAGAATGTGAATTCTCGGACGAGGAATTCCATGATACGGAGAACCGGCTGAATGAGATCAACCATCTGAAGACCAAATACGGCAATACGATCGAAGAAATTCTTGTATATTGCGCAGCCCAGGAGAAGAAGCTTGCAGCCCTGGAGGATTATGACAATTATATCGGGGAGCTGCGGGCGAAGGCGGCGGGTTCTGAAGAAGAACTTAAGAAGCAGGCGGGGAAACTGTCTGCGCTTCGGAAGAAGCAGGGGAAGATTCTCTCGAAGGCCATAGAAGACGGGCTTAAGGATCTGAATTTTGAGAATGTACGGTTTGAGATCAGGTTCGAAGAGACCAGGGGATATACTGCGGAAGGAACGGACGATGTGGAATTTATGATATCCCTGAATCCAGGACAGCCGTTGAAGCCCCTTGCCAGCGTCGCGTCCGGCGGCGAGCTGTCAAGGATCATGCTGGCGATCAAGACGGTAATGGCAAGCAGAGACGAGATCGAGACGCTGATATTTGACGAGATCGACGTGGGGATCAGCGGGAGGACGGCGCAGAAGGTGTCCGAGAAGATGGCGGTCATCGGAAAAGCCCATCAGGTCATCTGTATCACCCATCTGGCACAGATCGCGGCTATGGCAGACTGGCATTACCTGATCGAGAAGGCGACCCGCAGGGGAGACACGAGGACAGATATCAGGAAACTGGATGAAGAAGAGTCGGTTAAGGAACTGGCAAGGATATTAGGCGGCGTGAAGATCACAGATACGGTGATCCAAAGCGCCGTTGAGATGAAGGAACTGGCGAAGCAGACTGCAGGGCAGAGGTCTTAGTACAGTATGTTATACCAAAAGCCGGAATGTTTTCTTAAGCGAAGTTAAAAGCTTCGCTTTTTCGTGCGTAATTTTCTAGAAATTGTCACATAATAAGGGAAGAGAACGAAATGAAAAAGCGGAGGTTTGTGAAGATGAGAAAACACTGGTACAGAAGAATCCTGATCATGATCGTTACGTTCCTGATCGCCGTGGGGGGCGGCTATTATCTGACCGAATTCCAGCAGAATAAGCTCAAAGCGGAGGTGAACGCCAACACCTCACAGGGAAATATGGTGATCCCCGGAGGCATGCCTATCGGCATCTATCTGGAGACAGAAGGCGTTATGGTGCTCGGAACGGATTCGATCACGGCAGAGGACGGGATGGATTATGAGCCGGCGGCCAACCTTGTGAAGGAAGGCGACTATATCGTGGCGCTGAATGACCAGACTATCCACGACAAGTCAGAGCTTGTGGAGACGGTCAACGGACTGGGGGACGAGGAGATCATCCTGCGGATAAGAAGAGCCGAGCAGTATATGAATATCAGGATGAAGCCTGTCCGGCAGAACGCCAGAGAATGCAAGCTTGGGATCTGGGTGAGGGACAACGCGCAGGGGCTGGGCACGATCACATTTCTGAACACGGACAGCCATTTTGGAGCGCTGGGGCATGGGATCCACGACGTAGATACAAACACACTGTTAGAGATCAATGACGGGACCGTCTACGAGACCAGCATCAAGGATATCCAGAGAGGAGAGGACGGCACTCCGGGAGGCATGGAAGGGATCATCGTCTATAACAATTATAATGTATTAGGCAATATCACGAGAAATACAGACTGCGGGATCTTCGGCACCATTGACAGGATCGATGCTCTTTTCACGGACCAGACGCCGATCGAGACGGCCTCTAAGGAGGAGATCACAGAGGGTCCGGCCGTCATCCGGTGCGCCGTGGAGGGAACGGTGAAGGATTACCATATTCGTGTTACAAAAATCGACAAAAACGCGGATGAGGTAAACAAGGGAATCGTGATCGAAGTAACGGATAAAAACCTGCTTGCGGTGACGGGCGGAATCGTGCAGGGCATGAGCGGAAGCCCGATCATCCAGAACGGAAAACTCATCGGAGCGGTCACCCATGTATTCGTCCAGGACGCTACGAAGGGATATGGCATTTTTATCGAAGACATGCTGAAAAATGTCGAATTGTAAATTTTTTGTCGACAATAGTCATAATTTTACGACAGTAATTTCTTGATTTGATTAGTGACAGACTATATAATCAAACTCGACAACTTTTGATGTGGGGAAAGGAGGCATTGCGTAAAATGAGAGAGATAAATGTGGCCATAGCCGACGATAATGAAAGAATTCTGGACTTGCTTGGCGAAATCATCAGCAATGATCAGGAATTGAAATTGGTAGGAAAGGCGAACAACGGAGAAGACATGTATCAGCTGATCAAAGAGAAGCAGCCGGACGTTGTATTGCTGGACCTGATCATGCCCAAGATGGACGGCTTAAGCGTGATGGAAATGGTAAGCAATGACAAAGGACTGAAGAAACATCCTGATTTTATTGTTGTAACAGCAGTAGGGCAGGAGCGGATTACAGAAGATGCCTTCAAAAAGGGTGCAAGCTACTATATCATGAAACCTTTCAACAATGAGATGGTGCTGAACAGGATCAAGCATGCGAATCAGGTCATCCGCCATGAACTGCGTCCCCAGGCGGCCATAGGGGCCGTAACGGACCTTCAGCCGGAACTGAATCTGGAGGGCAGGGTGACGGATATGATCCATGAGATCGGAATACCGGCACATATCAAAGGGTATCATTATCTCAGAGACGCGATCATTATGGCTGTGGAGGATATGGACGTGCTGAATGCGATCACAAAGGTCCTGTATCCAACGGTAGCCAAGAAACACCAGACGACGGCAAGCCGGGTGGAACGGGCCATCCGCCATGCCATTGAAGTGGCCTGGAGCAGAGGGAAGCTAGATACGCTTGACGACCTGTTCGGATACACGGTAAGCAACGGAAAAGGGAAACCCACGAACTCTGAATTCATTGCGTTGATTGCAGATACGATAAGATTAGAATATAAAAACAGATAAATACTTTTCTTCTGGATAAAATTAGGGTATAATAGAAGCATATATGTGAGGTTTGGAGGAAAAGATATGAAGAAAATACTATTTGCAGCATCAGAATCAGTACCATTTATTAAGACAGGCGGACTTGCAGATGTTGTCGGCTCTTTACCAAAATATTTTGATAAAGGAAAATATGATGTGCGTGTCATGCTGCCAAAGTACATGTGCATGAAGGAAGAATGGAAAGAAAAACTGGCCTATCATACTCATTTTTATATGGATCTGAACTGGAGAAAGCAGTATGTAGGCGTACTGACATACGAATATGAGGGAATAACATTCTATTTTATAGATAATGAGTACTATTTTAACGGCTTTGCTCCGTACGGCGATATGTACGCCGACATTGAGAAATTCGCATTTTTTTCCAAGGCGGTGTTAAGCGCGCTGCCGGTAATCGACTTCAGACCTGACATTATACACTGCCATGACTGGCAGACAGGCCTGATTCCGATCTATCTCGATAATTTCCGTTTCGGGACAGAGTATTACCGCGGGATCAAGACGATCATGACCATACATAACCTGAAGTTCCAGGGAACCTGGGATACGAAGAGAGTCCGCGACATCACCGGGCTGCCGCAGTATTATTTCGTACCGGACAAGCTGGAGGCTTATAAGGATGCGAACTATCTGAAGGGCGGTATCGTCTATGCGGACAGAGTTACCACGGTAAGTAATTCCTATGCGGAAGAGATCAAGATGCCGTTCTACGGAGAGAAGCTTGACGGCCTGATGAATGCCAAGGCCAATTGTCTGTCCGGTATTGTCAACGGTATTGATTATGATGATTACAACCCGGATACAGACGTACATATCGAGAAGAATTACAACATAGATAATTTCCGCAAGGAGAAGATCAAGAATAAGATCGCTCTGCAGAAAGAGCTGAATCTGACTCAGGATTCCCATACGATGATGATCGGTATCGTATCCAGGCTGACAGACCAGAAAGGATTCGATCTGGTTGCCTATGTGATGGACGAACTGTGCCAGGATGCCGTACAGATCGTCGTTCTCGGAACCGGCGAGGAGAAGTATGAGAATATGTTCCGCCATTTTGAGTGGAAGTATCAGGGCAAGGTATCTGCCAATATCTATTACTCAGACCCTCTGTCCCACCGGATCTATGCGTCCTGCGACGCATTCCTGATGCCTTCGCTGTTTGAGCCGTGCGGGCTGAGCCAGTTGATGAGCCTTCGGTACGGAACGCTTCCGATCGTAAGGGAGACAGGAGGACTTAAGGATACGGTAGAACCGTACAATGAATTCGAGAAGACCGGTACCGGATTCAGCTTCTCGAATTACAATGCGCACGAGATGCTGGCTACCGTGCGTTATGCGGAGCGCATTTACTATGACAGGAAGCGCGACTGGAATAAGATGATCGACCGCGCTATGAGCCAGGATTTCTCATGGTCGAATTCGGCAAAACAGTACGAGGCATTATACGACGGTATGTAGAATGACCGGGAAGAGGACAAGATGAAGATTCGAGACATACTAAAGAACGAAGGGCCGCACATATCCTTTGAGGTATTTCCGCCTAAGACGGATGCGGGATATGGAAGCGTCCTGGCCGCGACAGAGAAGATCGCGGCGCTTAAGCCGGCGTTCATCAGCGTTACTTACGGAGCGGGCGGCGGAACCAGCAAGAATACGGTGAGCATCGCGTCGCACATCAGGGATGATTTTGGTGTGACGAGCCTTGCCCACCTGACCTGTGTCTCCTCCACGAAGGAGGAGGTACACAGGGTGATAGAACAGTTGAAGGAGAAGGGGATCGAGAATATTCTCGCACTCAGGGGGGACATCCCCTCCGAGAGCGAATTCCCCCTTCCCAACCACTACAGATATGCCAGTGAACTGATCGAAGACATCAGGAGCCAGGGTGATTTCTGCATCGGCGCCGCGTGTTATCCCGAAGGCCATGTGGAGACGGAGCATAGGAAGGATGACATACGGAACCTGAAGCATAAGGTTGACTGCGGAGTGGATTTTCTGACGACGCAGATGTTTTTCGACAACAATATCCTGTATAATTTCCTGTACAGGATCCGTGAGAAGGGAATTACCGTCCCGGTGCTTCCGGGGATCATGCCGGTTACGAATAAGAAGCAGATCGCAAGGATCGGCAGTATGTCAGGTACGATTCTCCCAGAGAGATTCCGTGCGATCGTTGACCGCTTCGGAGATGATCCAAGGGCGATGCAGCAGGCGGGAATCGCCTATGCTACGGATCAGATCATTGATCTGATCGCGAACGGCGTGAACCATATTCATGTATATTCCATGAACAAGCCGGAGGTTGCGGAGGCGATCATGAGCAATCTGTCAGAGATCGTGTACTGTGAGGAATAGCTTATAGCAGTGTAAGGATGAAGAGATGGACACAAGGACGAAAGAGGCGGTTCGTTACCTGGGATATGGAAGCCATGCGATAGATGATGATACGCTTGCCCTGATCGGCAGTTCCTTTGAGGAACTGGAGCGGACAGCGAGCAGAAGAATCATTTATCGCATTTTTGATGTATCCTTCTGGGGCGATACGGGCCTTAAGATAGAGACATTAGAGATTGACAGCCGCGACCTCAGAAAGAACCTGAACGGGTGTGAGAAGGTGATCGTACTCGGCGCGACATTGGGGGCAGAAGCGGATTTGTTGCTTCGCCGCTATGCGCTCACCGATATGGCAAGGGTAGTTGTGCTGCAGGCCTGCGCGGCGGCGCTTCTGGAGGAATACCTGGATCGCTGCCAGGAGGAGCTTCGGCAGGCACAGGAAGAGGCAGGATATTACTTAAGACCAAGATTCAGTCCGGGATACGGGGATTTCTCTATCGGGCATCAGGGCGGGATCCTGCGGATGCTGGATGCGTCTAAGAGGATCGGTCTGTCCATGACGGACGGCAATATGCTGGCGCCAACGAAGTCTGTGACCGCGGTGATCGGGCTTGGCAGGACGAAGCCTTCCCGCTGCATTGAGGGGTGTGAAGGCTGCGGTAAGAGAGATTGCAGTTACCGGAGGGATAAAGGAGTAGGCGAATGATACGAGACAGATTAGGGAAAGAGTTACTGTATTTTGACGGCGGGATGGGTACGCTGCTGCAGTTGGAGGGATTGAAGGCGGGAGAATTGCCGGAGACCTGGAATCTGGTTCATCCAGACGTGATCGTAGATATCCATCGGCAATATTATGAGGCGGGAAGCGATATTGTCCTGACCAATACCTTCGGGGCAAATGGATTAAAATTCCATGATTCACGCTATGATCTTAAGGAGATTATTGACGCTGCCGTTGCGAACGCGAGGAAGGCGGCGGTTCTTGGCGTACATGATAACAGAGAAGTTTATGCTGCCCTGGATGTGGGGCCTACCGGGAAGCTTCTTAAGCCCATGGGAGATCTGGGATTCGAGGAGGCGTACCGGACGTTTCGCGAGGTCGTGCGGTATGGGGAAGAGGCGGGAGCCGATCTTATTCATATCGAGACCATGAGCGATACATATGAAGTGAAGGCGGCCGTGCTGGCAGCGAAGGAGAATACGAAGCTTCCGGTGACGGTCACTATGATATTCGACGGGAAGGGGAAGCTTCTGACAGGAGGCGACGTCCCTTCGGTCGTTGCCATGTTAGAGGGGCTCAGAGTGGATGCGCTTGGAATCAACTGCGGTTTGGGACCTGAGCAGATGCTTCCGATTCTTAAGGAGATCATGGAATATGCTTCGGTTCCGGTGATCGTAAAGCCCAATGCGGGGCTTCCGAAGCAGCGGGACGGGGAAGTATATTATGATGTTGAGCCTGACCGGTTTGCAGACACCATGGAAGAGATCCTTCAGATGGGGGCATGTGTGATCGGCGGCTGCTGCGGGACGACGCCCGGTCATATCCGCGCTATGGTTAACATGGCGGGAAGGAGGAAGCCGAAGGCGGCGAAGCCGAAGACGGATACCATCGTCTCTTCCTACGGGAGGGCTGTGATCTTGAACCAGAAGCCTGTGATCATCGGGGAGAGGATCAACCCTACCGGGAAGAAGAAGTTCAGGCAGGCTCTTAAGGAGCATGATATAGACTATATCCTGAAGGAAGGGGTCGCTCAGCAGGATTTGGGGGCTCATATCCTGGATGTGAACGTGGGGCTTCCTGATATTGACGAGACGGCTATGATGCAGGAAGCCGTCACGAATCTGCAGAGCGTGACGAGTCTCCCGCTGCAGATCGACACGGTGGATATCGGGGCGATGGAGGCGGCTATGCGCATCTACAACGGCAAGCCGATGATCAACTCTGTGAACGGGAAACAGGAGTCCATGGACGCCGTATTCCCTCTGGTGCAGAAGTATGGCGGCACCGTGGTCGCCCTGACGCTTGATGAAGACGGGATTCCGCAGACGGCTTTGGGCAGATGCCGGATCGCCGGAAGGATCATAGAAGAGGCGGCAAGGTACGGGATCGAAAAGAAAGATATCGTGGTGGATGTGCTTGCCATGACCATAAGCTCCGAACCGGAGGGCGCGAAGACCACGCTGGAAGCGCTTAAGATGGTTCGTGAGACGTACGGTGTATGCACGGTCCTTGGGGTATCGAATATCTCGTTCGGGCTGCCCTGCCGCCCAGTGATCAATGCCAATTTCTATACTATGGCGCTGTTAAACGGACTAAGCGCCGGGATCATCAATCCTTCGTCCGAGGATATGATGCGCTCATATACTTCTTTCTGCGCCTTGATGAATTACGACAAGAACTGTGAGGAATTCATCAGGAGGTATGGCGGACAGTCCGGGGAGGTCAAGGCAGGGACTAAAGCATCCCTCACTCTTAAGGACGCCATCGAAAAGGGACTCAAAGAAGAGGCGCACCATGCGGCAGCGGCGCTTCTTAAAACGCAGGAACCGCTTGATATCATCAATCAATATCTGATCCCGGCTCTTGACGAGGTGGGGAAGGGCTTCGAGAAGGGAAGCGTATTCCTTCCGCAGCTATTGATGAGCGCGGACGCGGCGAAGATCGCATTTGCGGTGCTGAAGGATTCGCTGGCAGACAAGGGCGGCGAAGAGCAGAAGAAGGACAAAGTGATCCTGGCCACGGTCAAAGGCGATATCCATGACATAGGCAAGAATATCGTGAAGGTATTGCTTGAGAATTACAGCTTTGACGTGATAGATCTTGGGAAGGATGTTCTGCCTGAGACTGTTTCGGAGTGCGCCGTAAGAGAGAACGTGAAGCTTGTGGGATTGAGCGCGCTGATGACTACGACTGTGGCGAGTATGGAAGATACCATACGGCTGCTCAGGAAGAATAAGCCGGATTGTAAGGTCATGGTAGGCGGCGCGGTGCTGAATCAGGAATACGCCGATATGATCGGCGCGGATTTCTATGGGAAGGACGCCATGCAGTCCGTGTATTATGCCCAGAAAATATTTGCACAAGACAGATAGCAGAAAGGAAGAGAAACATGTCATTAATATTACCAGAAAATTATGATCCGAGGCTTGACGTCCGCGGAACGCAGGAGGCCATCAAATACATACGCGATACCTTCCAGAAGGAGTTCGGCAGGGAGATGAACTTAGAGAGGATCTCGGCGCCGCTGTTCGTGGAGAAGAGCAGCGGTCTCAACGACGACCTGAACGGAGTAGAGCGTCCGGTACAGTTCGATGTTGCCGGTATCCCGGATGAGACGGTCGAGGTGGTGCATTCCCTTGCCAAGTGGAAGAGGATGGCGCTTCATGAATATGGATTCAAACCAGGCGAGGGCCTGTATACGAATATGAACGCCATCAGGCGCGACGAGGAGCTTGACAACCTGCATTCCTGCTATGTGGATCAGTGGGACTGGGAGAAGGTCATCACAAAGGAAGAGCGTACCATCGAAACCCTGGAAGAGACGGTGCGCAACATCTTCAAGATCATCAAGCACATGCAGCATGAGGTGTGGTACAAATACCCGGACGCCGCGAAGAAGCTTCCGGGGGATGTGACCTTTATCACTTCTCAGGAGTTAGAAGACCGCTATCCAGACAAGACGCCTAAGGAGCGGGAGAACCTGATCACGAAGGAGCACGGCTGCGTCTTCCTGATGAAGATCGGAGACAAGTTAAGGAGCGGCAAGCCTCACGACGGCCGGGCGCCGGACTATGACGACTGGCAGCTTAACGGGGATATCCTGTTCTGGTTTGAGAATCTTGGCTGCGCCCTGGAGATCTCCAGCATGGGGATCCGTGTGGATGAGAAGGCTCTGGAAGAGCAGCTTAGGAAGGCAGGCTGTGAGGAACGCAGATCCCTTCCTTATCACAGGATGCTCCTTAACGGAGAACTGCCGTATACGATCGGAGGCGGAATCGGGCAGTCCAGGCTGTGTATGCTGCTTCTGGACCGGGCGCATATCGGAGAAGTACAGGCGAGCCTGTGGCCGGAAGAGATGCGCAGGATTTGCAAGGATCACAATATCATTTTGCTCTAGCGGGTGATTTTTCTTTCAGATGGTTATTTTATTCTGAATAGGAGAAATGCTTGACGCTTATTTAACAATCCAGTATATTTATATTAGTACAGTAATCTATATAGTATAGGAGGAGATATCTCTATGATAAGAGGATTGGATACCACAGTCAGGAAGATCAGAAGAATCGTATTTGAGGAGGTGGCAAGGCTCGGGTTTAAAGCCAACGCCGAGACTCTGCTTGATGATATGGAGAAGATTCCATACAAGATCGTCAACGAAGATACCATGCAGTACAGAGAGAGTGTTTACCGTGCGCGCGCAGTAGTGCGTGAGCGGTTAAGGCTTGCTATGGGATTGTCCTTAAGGCCTGAGAACAAGCCGGTCCATCTGACTTCGGGAGTGGAGGCCAGCAATATCTCGGACAAATATTATGAACCGCCGCTTATGCAGGTCATCCCGTCCGCGTGCGAGGGATGCGAGGAGAAGGGCTATGAAGTGAGCAATGTCTGCAAGGGCTGTCTGGCTCACCCATGTATGGAGGTATGCCCTAAGGGTGCTATTTCCATGGTAAACGGACGTTCATATATCGACCAGACCAAGTGTATCAAGTGCGGGAAGTGTAAGACTGCCTGTCCGTATGACGCGATCTCCAAGAAGGAGCGCCCGTGTGCGAAGGCCTGCGGCGTAGGCGCGATCGAGACAGAGTCCCACGGCCGTGCGGTGATCAATACGGATAAGTGCGTCTCCTGCGGAATGTGTATGGTAAGCTGTCCGTTCGGGGCGATCTCCGACAAGTCCCAGATCTTCCAGCTTGCAAGAGCGCTGTCTGAGGGCGACCAGATCATTGCCGAGATCGCGCCGGCATTTGCCGGACAGTTCGGCGATAATATTACGCCGAGGAATCTGAAGGCTGCGCTTCAGGAATTGGGCTTTTCAGAGTTCTATGAGGTAGCGTTGGGAGCGGATATCGGTGCGGTCGCAGAAGCCCACCATTATGTGAACAAGGTGACGACGGGAGAACTGCCGTTCCTTCTGACGTCCTGCTGTCCGTCCTGGGCGATGCTCGCTAAGAAGTATTTCCCGGATATGGTGGATCAGGTATCCCAGGAGTTGACGCCTATGGTTGCGACTGCGCGTACGATCAAGAAGGAACACCCCAATGCCAAGGTGGTATTTATCGGACCGTGTGCGGCGAAGAAGCTGGAAGCGATGCGGAGGACCGTCAGAAGTGATGTGGACTTTGTCATCACATTCGAGGAGCTGCAGGCAATGTTCGACGCCAAAGATATCGACCTTACTGAGTATGAGGCGGAGTCTTCCTTCCACAATGCGACAGGCGCCGGCCGCGGTTATGCGTATGCCGGAGGAGTGGCACAGGCCATCGAGAACTGTGTGAAGGAATACTATCCCGGCGTGGAAGTGAAGATCGAGCATGCGGAAGGACTGGCAGAGTGTAAGAAGATCCTCTCTCTTGCCAAGGTAGGCAGAATGGACGGATGCCTGATCGAGGGTATGGGCTGTCCCGGAGGCTGCGTTGCCGGAGCGGGAACCAACCTTCAGGTGGAAAAGGCGAAGAAGGAAGTGGAGAAGCTGGTCGCAGGCTCCAGCAAGAAGCTTCCGCCAAAGGAGCTGGAAGAGATCGAATTGAAATAAGGCGTAGGCAATATATTGTCACTTGTCAATTACGGCAGAAACAGCGTATAATAGTTATAACAGCGATGGGAGCTGTGTCAAAAGAGAGGGAGGTGAAATGAATGGAGCCTAAGAATCGTTTTTGGGGGTGGCTGTTCGGGTCAAGATCAGAGGATGAAGACAATGAGGATGACCTGGAACAGGTGCAGGAAGAACAGACAGCAGAAGAAGAGATAATACCGGAGGAGCCGCCGGAGCCGGAACCGGTCATTAATCAGCTTATCCTTCCCTGGGATCATCCGTTTATTTTGTTGTATGAATTGTGGGCAGAGCATGTCAGGGATGCGCCGCTTCCGTATCTCCGTCTGGAGAATGCCGGCGTGGTGTCCGACAGTGAGCTGGAGCAGGAATTGCACCGGCTGCGTAAGTTTATCACCGCAGAGGCTCTTTCTCGTTGGGAGATGATACCTAAGGAGACGAAGAAGCCGGATGAGGATGGGGAAGAACTGCCGGATAATGAGGAAGCACAAGAGCCGGAGCCGGTGAATCTGGATGCGTTTCCGATGGTTTACGTTACTTCCAACAGATTAGGTGCGTGGCTTATGATATTCCCGCCTGTGGGAGAAGGAAAGGAATTAGACCGCGGGATACTTGATGCTGCTCTGCAGAAGAGCGGCGTTACATTCGGCGTGAACACGGAGCTGCTTGAACGTCTGTCCGATGAGCCGAACCGGTATTTCCATCTGTACAGAATCGCTATAGGGCAGCCGGTCGTTCACGGGGAGGACGGTTATATAGAAGACTTCTTTGAGCGTGCCACTAAGCAGAAATTCGTTGAGGATGAGCACGGCAGGGTGGATTACTTCAACCTGAATCTGGTTCAGAATGTAGAGAAGGGCGGCGTGATCTGCCAGGCGGTTCCGCCTAAGGAGGGCGTACCGGGAAGGACGGTCCTGGGTCAGGAGATCGTCTGCAAGACCGGGAAGGCGGCTGTTCTTCCCAAGGGGCGCAACACGGAGGCCAGTGAGGACGGTACGAAGCTGCTTGCGGTCAAGTCCGGCCGGGTGGAATTCAGCGGACGGAGCTTCGTGGTCAAGTCGGTGCTGGAGATCAACGGCAATGTGGATTTTTCCAGCGGTAATATTAATTTTGTAGGCGACGTGCATATTCACGGTGATGTGAGCAGCGGATTTAGTATCAGGACGATCGGGGATGTGACCATAGACGGCGTGGTGGAAGCCGCGGAGATCGAGGCGGGCGGCGACCTGATCGTTGCCAAGGGAATCCTTGGAGACTCCAGGGCGGTGCTCCGCGCCCATCACGATATATATGCCCAATATATGGAGAACTGTACGGTTCACTGCCGCGGAGACCTTAAGACAGACTGTATTGTCAACTGTGATATCTATTGTGACGGGGAAGTGCAGGTGCGTACTGGAAGAGGGACGATGATCGGCGGACGTATCCGGGCTGCACGGGGGATCAACGCCAAGATCGTCGGCTCAAAATCAGAGAGCGTCACGACCGTCTATCTCGGCGGTCAGCCGTGTGCGAACTACGAGCGGGAATTCCTGCAGAAGAGCTTAGATGAGTTAGAAGCCGAGCTTGAGAAGGTAGAACGTCAGCCCAACAGCCCGTCTAAGACCCAGCGTATGGGCAAGATCCGTCTGGATCTGTCGGTGGGAAGGATGAAGCTTGGTCAGTTCGATAAGGAGCTGGAAAAGATCAAGAACAAACTGGAAGAGCAGGGCGGCTGCCGGCTTAAGTGCGATATCGCCTATCCGGGGCTGGTGCTGAATATTAATAAGGAGACCCTGCATCTGACCAAGGAGACCAGTTCAGTTGTTGCAAGATTGGTGAACGGAGAGATATGCGTAATGTAAATGCAGTATTTGCTGTGACAGTATTGACGGAGGCTTAAGAGAGTATGATTCATAGCAGCAGGGCAGCTTGCCTGAACTGTTGCTCTAAATTGGGGAAGAAGCAGGCGGGACATTGACAAACCGCCTGCTTCTCTTTATAATTAAAACTTAGCAATGCCGCCCGGTTTAATACCGGGAATAGGGAACAGGAGGATATCATGCAAAAATACGGAGTGAACGAATTAAGAAAGATGTTCCTTGACTTTTTTGAGAGCAAGGAGCATCTGAAGATGAAGAGTTTTTCGCTGGTGCCGCATAACGACAAGAGTCTGCTGCTGATCAACTCAGGGATGGCGCCGCTGAAGCCATATTTTACCGGGCAGGAGATCCCGCCGAGAAGAAGGGTCGCGACCTGTCAGAAGTGTATCCGTACCGGAGATATTGAGAACGTCGGGAAGACGGCGCGGCACGGTACTTTTTTTGAGATGCTTGGGAATTTTTCTTTCGGGGATTATTTTAAGAGAGAATCTATTCACTGGACCTGGGAATTCCTGACGGAAGTGGTCGGGCTTGACCCGGACAGGCTCTATCCGTCTGTCTACCTTGAGGATGACGAGGCGTGGGAGATATGGAATAAGGAGATCGGAATCGCTCCTGAGAGGATATTCAAGTTCGGCAAGGAGGATAATTTCTGGGAGCATGGCTCCGGGCCCTGCGGACCGTGTTCGGAGGTTTATTATGACCGCGGAGAGAAGTATGGCTGCGGCAGCCCCGATTGTACGGTAGGCTGTGAGTGCGACCGCTACATGGAGATCTGGAACAATGTATTTACCCAGTTTGATAATGACGGCAACAACCATTATACAGAACTGGAGCAGAAGAATATAGACACCGGTATGGGGCTTGAACGTCTTGCGTGTATCGTGCAGGACGTGGATTCCATGTTCGATATTGATACGATCAAGGCGCTGCGGACCCATGTGTGCAGCCTTGCGGGTGTGGAATACGGAACAGACGCAGATACGGACGTATCCATCCGCGTCATCACTGATCATATCCGTTCCGTGACATTTATGATCTCAGACGGTATCATGCCGTCGAATGAGGGGAGAGGCTATGTACTGCGCCGTCTGCTGCGCCGGGCATGCCGTCACGGAAGGATTCTGAATATCCAGGGAGAGTTCCTTGTCAAGCTTGCGGAAACGGTGATCGAAGGCTCTAAGGACGGATATCCTGAGCTTGATGAGAAGAAGGAATTCATCTTCAAGGTGATCGCGAAGGAAGAGGAGCAGTTCAATAAGACCATTGACCAGGGACTATCGATCCTGGCAGAGATGGAAAAAGAGATGGAAGCGAAGCAGGAGAAGGTGCTCGCGGGGGCGAGTGCGTTCAAGCTCTATGATACTTACGGATTCCCGCTGGATCTGACCAAGGAGATCTTAGAGGAGAAGGGCATGTCTGTCGATGAGGACGGCTTCAAAGAGGCCATGGAGGTCCAGAGAAAGACGGCGAGAGGCGCCAGAGAGGTTACGAATTACATGGGAGCGGATGTGACGGTCTATGAGTCTATCGATCCTTCCGTTACGACAGAGTTCGTGGGATATGAGGACCTGACTTATGACTCGAAGGTGACCGTGCTTACAACGGATACCGAGTTGGCGGATGCACTCTCCGACGGAGAGAGGGGAACCGTCTTCGTGGAGAAGACGCCCTTCTATGCCACCAGCGGCGGCCAGGAGGCCGATAGAGGCGTGATCTGTACGGCGGACGGAGAATTCGTGGTTGAAGATGTTGTGAAGCTCTTAGGCGGCAAATTCGGCCATATCGGATATGTGAGCAAGGGCATGATCAAGGTAGGAGATACGGTAAGGCTTGAGGTGGATACCGCAAAGAGAGAGCTGTCTGCCAACAACCACAGCGCTACCCACCTTCTTCACAAGGCGCTGCGCATGGTGCTCGGCAATCATGTGGAGCAGGCCGGTTCCCTGGTCAATGACGACCGGCTCCGGTTCGACTTCACGCACTTCTCTGCGATGACGGACGAGGAGCTTAAGCGTGTGGAAGAGATCGTAAATGAACAGATTCAGAACGGCCTTCCGGTCAAGGTAGAGAACCTGCCGATCGAGGAGGCGCGCAAGACCGGCGCTGCCGCGCTGTTCGGAGAGAAGTACGGCGATATCGTCCGCGTAGTCAGCATGGGAGACTTCTCCGTTGAGTTCTGCGGCGGTACTCATGTGGCCAATACCGGGTCTATCACGGCGTTCAAGATCCTCTCAGAGACGGGTGTTGCGGCAGGAGTACGAAGAATCGAGGCGCTGACGGCCAAGGGGCTGATGGAGTATTACAGCGGGCTTGAACAGAAGCTTATGGAGACGGCGAAGCTTATGAAGACGACGCCGGATAGCATAACGGAGAAGACCGCCCATCTGCTGGCAGAGAACAAGGCTCTCCGCGGCGAGATCGAGAGCCTGAAGAGTAAGCTTGCCAAGGATGCGGCGAAGGATATCATGGATCAGGTAACGGAGATCAAGGGCGTGAAGCTCTTAGCCGCGAAGATCGAGAATGTGGATATGAACGGGCTCAGGGAGCTTGGCGATCAGTTGAAAGAGAAGCTGAAAGAAGGCGTGATCGTCCTTGCATCCGCGGCGGACGGCAAGGTAAGCCTGATGGCCATGGCGACCAAGGAGGCTATGGACCGCGGCGCGCACGCAGGCAACCTGATCAAGGCGGCGGCAGCGTTAGTCGGCGGAGGCGGAGGCGGACGACCGAATATGGCCCAGGCCGGCGGTAAGAATCCCGACGGTATAGAAGCTGCGCTTGCGAAGGCGGCAGAGATACTGGAAGGTCAGCTGTAATTAGGCAGCCTGTCTGAATTGCAGCAGCAGTTATAAATTTATCAAAGATATGCTGAAAAAAATATTGACGTAATGGAAATATGTGTTATAATCTTATGTAGTGCAAGAAAAATACCCGAACAGTCGTATAATGCACAATATAGGCTGGAGGGAGGTTAGGTGTGAGACTATGTCAAATGTAATCGTTAAAGAAAACGAGACGTTAGATAGCGCTTTACGCAGATTCAAAAGAAACTGTGCGAAGGCTGGTATCCAGCAGGAGATTCGTAAGAGAGAGCACTACGAGAAGCCGAGCGTGAGACGTAAGAAGAAGTCTGAAGCAGCTAGAAAACGTAAGTATAACTAATAATGTATGTGCAACGGATAGGGTGCCTGAGAGGCACTCTATTTTTAGGCTCAATATATAGTAGTTCTAATAAATACCACTAATTAAGATAAGATTTTTAATAATTTCAAATATTGGAAAAAGTGGGGGAATAGTAGTTCTTAAAAATAACACTATACACTTGCAGGCCCTATGCTGAATATAGTAAAACAGGCAAAAGAGCAGCAGTAAAGGAGTTTTTAGGATGTCTAAGCAGGAAGGAACCGCCGGTATCCTGGACGTGATCCGGGGGATGGGCGGTTATATTGATGAAAACGGAATGCTCCAGCTTAGGAGAGGATTCTGCGTGGGAGCAAGAATCGCACCTCACGGAAGGATATTTCAGGAGTTTGCGAAGTGTGTGGAAAAAGCGTACGGCGAGACGGGCCTGTGTGGATTAGGCGATACCGAAGGGCGGATGATCCATCAGTTTCGGATGTATATTGACCGGCATAATATCGCGTATATTCGGAGGTATTTTAAGAGAGAGGGAATGACCGACGAGGATGCGCTTAAGTCTTATGTGCAGGCTTCGGCCGGGCAGGGAGGACTTGGCGGGAAGAAGCTTTTAAGAGAACCGGCAAGATACCATAACAAGTATCCGGCGGGTTCATCCTACCGCGAATATCAAAGAGGGCATGAGAACAAGAAACGGCTGACCCCGGATTTCCATTCGGAGTTTATCATCGGCCGGGACGAAGCCTTTGTAAGCCAGTGGAATGTATTGGATGAGGATGAGCATGGCCGTATCATCAGCGATATCGGATATTACAGGAAGAAGTACCGGGACAGTTCGGCGTGGGAGGCGGCGCAGAGACAGATCATGGATACGGAATCATTTAACTATGCATCCAGGAATGATAAGGTACATGAGAGGCTGGATATTCAGCCGCCGAAGCTCTATGACCCGGAACTTAGGCGGCTGATCGGCAGAGAATGGAAGAGCCCCTGCAAGACTGCAAAGGCTCTGAAAGATCTGAAAAATCGTTATCGTTACCGTTCGGATAAGGGGGATGCATATTCTGTAAGCAATTCCTGATAGAGCCGGCAGATCGGAAGGCCGACTACGTTGTGATAATCTCCGCTGATACATTTTACATGGATGGCAAAGGGGCCTTGTATCCCGTAAGCGCCCGCCTTGTCAAGGGGATCTCCGGTCTCGACGTAAGCGCGCAGGTCTTCTTTGCAGATAGGGCAGAAGGTGACGTCCGTTGATTCACAGAAGGTCCGTGTATGTACCCGTCCCTTTTTGGAGATGACGAGCGATACGCCGGTGTAGACCTGATGCGTCCGGTCTGCAAGCATCGACAGCATGTCGTAGGCCTCCGCCTTGTCAGCGGGTTTCCCCAAGATCTCATCCCGGTATACGACGATGGTATCCGCACCGATCACGACGCAGTCTTCCTGTCTGCAGCGGCGAAACACATCCTCCGCTTTCATGGCGGCCAGTTCCGTCACGATCTCGGAAGGCTTCGTCTTGTCGGTGTTCTCTTCAACAGACGAGGGGATGACATCGAATGTGAATCCCGCCCGTTCCAGTATTTCCCTTCTTCTCGGAGAAGATGACGCAAGTATATATCTCACTGTAAGACCTCCTCTTCTAACATCCGAAGCCCTGCGGTGCTGGTGACCGGAAGAGAGAAGATGATTCCCCCCGCGGGGCTTGCGGTTCCCGCCTGTTCCATGATCGCTTTCATGATGGCGTTCTTCTGCTGTGTGCGTACAACAATGAATACCATCTCTTTTTCCTCTGCAAGAGAGATACCAAGAAACCGTCTGGCATGTTCGGCCCCGGTCCCTTTCGCGTGGATCACGGTGCCGCCCGGCGCGTCTGCATGTCTGGCCGCATCCATGATGGTCTCAATATGTCCTGCGTTCGCAATGGTGATCAAGAGTTCATAATCTGTGTTCTTCAATGCGCTTTCCTCCTCTATAGACAATTCCTGGCCGGCGGTTATATACTGGAGCTTCTTCTTGCCGCCCACGCTGCTGAGCGGTATGAGAAAAGCGATTCCTCTGCCGGGGATGTCGATCTTGACCTGGGTATACAGATCTTTCTTCAGAAGCTTCCAGGTATCCCAGGTGACAAAAGCAAAATACAGGGTCTTGCCGGTCGCTTCCATGCCCAGATAGTCGAGGATCGCGCTGTTCGCGGTGCCTTCGCCAAGGACTGTAAGCGTCACATGGATATTATGCAGTTTGAAAAATTGTATGAACTTATCCCGCATCCCTCTGTTGGTGATGATGCCCAGCATGTAGACTGCATTCATTTCATGGTTCCCCCTGTTGTTCGTATTAATGATCCTATAACTCTATAATATCATCTTCTGCCAGGATATCAAGATAGGAGACAGAGATTGTCTCCGGTTCTGCCGCTTCCTGCTTCCCGGACCGCAGTTTGTATACTGCGCCCTGTATCTGGATCGCGATCAGCGGAGTCATGGCTACCATGGCGACGATCCCGAATGCGTCCCTGACGATATCTCCGCCGATCGCCTGACACGCGCCCATCGCAAAAGGCAGAAGAAACGTCGCGGTCATGGGGCCTGAGGCGACGCCGCCGGAGTCGAAGGCGATGGCGGTAAATATCTTCGGCACGAAGAAGGACAGGCAGATCGCGATCACGTATCCTGGCAGGATGAACCAGAAGATAGACGCGCCTGTCAGTACGCGGGTCATGGCAAGTCCGATCGAGACTGCGACGCCGAGGGAGAGGCTGACTCCCATAGAGCGGCCGGAGATCGCGCCGGAGGTGATCTCCTCTACCTGCTCCATCAGCACGTAGACGGCAGGCTCCGCCTTGACGATAAAATATCCGATGATCATGCCGATAGGTATCAGGATCCAGCGGCAGGGCAGGGCTGCGATAGTCTGTCCCAGATGATTGCCGGCAGGCATGAAGCCTACGTTTACCCCGGTCAGGAACAATACCAGCCCTACATAAGTATAGGCAATACCGATGATGATCTTCAGCAGCGTCTTTTTCTTAAGCTTCAGTGAGAATATCTGGAACGCCGCGAAGAACAGGGCGATCGGAAGAAGGGATATCATGATCTCCCTCATATATTCCGGGAAGCCCGAGGCAAAATGCTGCCATAATTCCACGGAGTCCTGAAGTACAGGGATCTTAGAAGGCGTATATACGGCGTCTCCCGGATCGTACAAAAGCCCAAGGAGCAGCACCGCAAGGATAGGTCCGATGGAACAGAGCGCGACCAGGCCGAAGCTGTCGACTTCGGCGTGTTTGTCGCTTCGCACCGCGGCAAAGCCGACACCCATAGACATTATAAAAGGCACCGTCATGGGTCCTGTGGTGACGCCGCCGGAGTCGAACGCGACAGCAAGGAAATCCTTAGGAACAAAAAAGGCTAATATAAATACGATAATGTAGCATATGATCAGCAGAGACGGCAATGATCTTGAAAAGAGCATTCGCATCATGGCGACAACGAGAAAGAAGCCGACGCCGAACGCGACAGCAAGGATCAGGATATAGTTGGGTATGGACGGCACCTGTTCGGCAAGCACCTGCAGATCAGGCTCAGAGATCGTGATCAGGCATCCTAAGAGGAAGCACAGGAACAAAACGACCTGAAGCTTCATGGAGTTGGCCATCTTAGTGCCGACCTTTTCACCCATGGGAGTCATAGCAAGCTCCGCGCCCAGCGTGAAGAACATCATACCGATCACGAGGAGAACCGCGCCGAACAGAAATAACAAAAGGATGCTCGGCGGGATCGGCGCGATGGTAAAACTCAGCAGCAGTACAAGCCCTATGATGGGGAGTACCGCCTTTAACGCTTCTTCTAATTTTTCGGCAAATTTTGTCTGGTAAAAATTCATGAAACGGATGATCCTTTCCGGTAATTAAGCAGATTTACTATAGAACTTACTATATACTGTAGCATACCAGAGACGGAAAACACAATATATTAAGAAAGATTTAACGGTTTCTTAACGGGCTTGCAAAGCATTCATGAATTCGGTATAATATTCCGAAAGCGTATGGATAAAATAGTATGATAATATATGGAGGATGAAGAGATGTATATCAGTGAGATCAGGACGTCGGCGCCGACTGACGAGAGGATGCCTTTGGAGAGGAAGATGTATGAAATGCTGGATAAGCTTAAGATACCTTATGAGCAGGTGGACAACGATCCCGCCGCGTCCATGGAAGAGTGCGCGGCTGTTGATGAGGCTATCGGTACGGAGATCCGCAAGAACGTCTTCTTGTGCAACCAGAAGAAGACCACCTTCTTCCTGCTTGTCATGCCTGCCGATAAGGCTTTTGATACTGCGGCGTTCAGCAAGAAGTTAGGAGTGTCCCACATGTCTTTTGCACCGCCGGAGAAGATGATGGAGCATCTGGGGACAACGCCTGGTTCTGCCAGTGTGGCGGGGCTTCTTACGGACGAAGACGACTATGTGCAGGTGATCGTAGACGAGGAGGTCGCGAAGGCGGAATGGTTCGGATGCAACCCGGGGATCAACACCAGCCATTTGAAGTTCAAGACGAAGGATCTGCTGAATAAGTTCCTTCCGGCGATCCACCACAGAGCAAGGATCGTAGCATTATAGAGTCAATTACCCCGCGGCGGCCGGATATCCGTGCAGGAATGGCTTTTCGGCCTGCTGCTTCGCGGGAATAAATTAGGGAGTGACGGATATGAAGACATCAGAAGATTTAAGACAGTTATTAGACCGGATCGACCACAGGGGATATCCGGCTTACAAAGATACCAGGGGCGTATATCAGTTTGGGAAATATGTCCTGTCCATTGACCACGTGCAGGGGGACCCGTTTGCCGCTCCTTCCAAATTAAGCGTCCGCGTTCCGGGCAGAACGGCCGGTTTCCCGAAGGAGCTTTACGACCAGAAGCATAAGCGGATCGCGCTTCAGGATGAACTGACCCGTAACTTCTGGAATCAGATCCAGCAGTATACGTTTCAAGCGAAGGGATCGGGTAAGAGCGGGATCATCAGTGTGACCAGATGCTCGCAGGAGATCTTAGAGAGGACGGCTTGCGGGATCAATCCCGGCTCGGGCGACGTGACGGTGAGATTCGAGGTTGGATTCCCTGCGAACGGGCGGACGATCAATGCAGGAGAGCTTAAGAAGATCCTGTATGATTTCCTGCCTTCGTGTGTGGAACGCGCGCTGTATTACGGGCGGCTTGATAAAGTAAGAATCCGTAAGGTCATGGAGCTCTCGGAGGATCAGGTATATATCAGAGAACAGTTAGAGGCGATGGGCCTTGTGGCGTTCGTGGCTAACGGCGCGGTGTTGCCGAGGGAATCCGGCGTATCTCAGCGTCCTATGAAGGGCGCTGTGCCATTTGCCTCCCCGAAGTCCATGGAGGTTACTATGGAGCTTCCGTATAAGGGGAAGATCAGCGGAATGGGAATACCCAAGGGCGTAACCTTGATCGTTGGCGGCGGCTATCACGGCAAATCCACTCTTTTGAAGGCGCTGGAGACGGGAGTGTATCCCCATATCGCCGGAGACGGAAGAGAGTATGTGGTAACAGACGCCGCGGCCATGAAGATCCGCGCGGAGGACGGAAGGAGTATCCGGCATACGGATATCTCTATGTTTATCAACGACCTGCCTAACGGGAAGGATACGGTGGCCTTCGATACGGAGGACGCGAGCGGGAGCACATCCCAGGCTGCCAATGTGGTGGAGAGTATGGAAGCGGGAGCCAGGGTATTCCTGATCGATGAGGATACCAGCGCGACGAATTTCATGGTAAGAGATGAATTGATGCAGCGGGTCATTCACAGGGATATGGAACCGATCACCCCGTTTATCGAGCGGGTGCGGGCGCTCTATGAACAGTTTGGGATATCGACGGTGATCGTTGCGGGAAGCTCTGGTGCGTATTTCCAGGTGGCGGATACCGTCGTACAGATGGACCGGTATGTGCCAAAGGAGATCACCGGGCCTGCCAAGACTGCGGCTAAGGATTATCCGCAGCTTGAACTTCCCAAAGAAGGGCCCGGGATGCCTTCCTTTGACCGGAAGATACGAAGCAATCCGGGGCTTAAGAGCAAGGGCCGGGTGAAGCTTAAGACCCTGGGAAGAGACGGCGTGATGCTGAATCATGAGACGATAGACTTAAGATATGTGGAACAGTTGATGGACAGCGAGCAGCTTACGGCTCTCGGCAATATTGTGAAGCATCTGGAGGAGAATGTGTTCGACGCAAGGAAGACGCTTCGGCAGGCGGTAGAAGAGCTGTACGATAGGATGGACGCCCAGGGATTCGGCGCCGTGTGCGACGGCAGTTACCTCCCGGGCAATCTGGCGATGCCAAGGAAGCTGGAGATCTATGCCTGTCTGAACCGTTACCGCCGTCTGGGAACCGTTGCTAAGAGGTGATGCTGATAAGGAGTTTTTGGTATGAGAGTGATTGCAGGAAGTGCAAGAAGGATACAACTTAGATCATTGGACGGCATGGATACAAGACCAACGACGGACCGCATTAAAGAGACGCTGTTTAATATGCTTGCTCCGTACCTGTATGACTGCGTATTTCTGGATCTGTTTGCCGGGAGCGGCGGGATCGGGATCGAGGCTTTAAGCAGAGGTGCGATGGAGGCCGTATTCGTGGAGAAGAATCCCAAGGCGATGCAGTGCGTAAGGGACAACCTTGCGCGCACGCATCTGGAACGTAAGGGGATGACGATGTCGACAGACGTTATGACAGCCCTCTATAAGCTGGAAGGAGAGAAGCAGTTTGACTATATCTATATGGATCCCCCTTACAGGCAGGAGTTAGAGCGCAAGGTCCTGTCGTACCTGTCCGGGTCGGGGCTCTTGGCGGAGGACGGGGTGATCATCGTCGAGGCTGCTAAGGACACGGAATTTGACTATGTGGAGGAGCTTGGCTTCTCCGTGATCAAGAATAAGATATACAAGACGAACAAGCATGTATTTATCGAACCGTCGGGGAGGAGAGGGATATGCTGAGAGGGATTTATCCGGGGAGTTTTGATCCGGTTACATTCGGGCATGCGGATGTGATCGCAAGGTCCTCTAAAAAGGTAGACGAATTAATTGTCGGAGTCTTGAACAATAAAGCAAAAAGTCCGTTGTTTTCCGTAGAAGAACGTGTTAGAATGTTAGAGGAAATAACAAAAGATATGCCGAACGTCAGGATCGTTCCATTTGAGGGACTGCTGGTAGATTTTGCCCGGAAGCTGAAGGCGGATCTGGTAATACGGGGACTGCGGGCGATCACAGATTTTGAATATGAGCTGCAGATGGCTCAGACGAATCAAAAGCTGGAACCGGGGTTAGAGACGGTATTCCTGACGACAAGTCTTGAGTATTCCTACTTAAGTTCCAGCACGGTAAAGGAAGTGGCAGCTTTTGGCGGAGATATTTCCCGGTTTGTGCCGGAGATTGTCGCGGAGCAGATTGCAGAGAAGATGAAGAAAAAGGAGAGTGTAGATTAATGAGCAGCCGCATAGAACAGATTATTGAAGAGATAGAAGAGTATATTGACAGCTGTAAGTTTCAGCCGTTGTCTACTTCTAAGATCATTGTAAATAAAGATCAGATGGACGAGCTTCTTAGGGAGCTCCGTATGAAGACGCCGGATGAGATCAAGCGTTATCAGAAGATCATCGCCAATAAGGACGCGATCCTGGCAGACGCCCAGTCGAAAGCGGACAGCATGATCGAGGAAGCTCAGATCCATACAAGCGAACTGGTCAGCGAACACGAGATCATGCAGCAGGCATATTCCCAGGCCAATGAGATCGTGACTGCGGCTACGGAGCAGGCTCAGGAGATCCTTGACAATGCGACCCGCGACGCCAATGATATCAGGATCGGTGCGATGCAGTATACGGATGATCTGCTGGCGAATGCGGAGAGCATCATCGGGCATACGCTTGACAGCTACACGACGAAATACGACGGACTGGTGAATTCTCTGCAGGAGTGCTATGATATGGTCCGCAATAACCGTTCAGAGCTTGAGATTCCAGATCAGTCCGCGAGCGGCCTGGAAGCAGAGTACGGCAGTCCTGAGCCGGAACCGGAATATGGGATGGAAGAAGAAGAATTAATGCAGTAAGGCTAACAATATATAAGCGAGAAGGCTGGTTACCAATGCGGTGGCCAGCTTTTCGATTATGTAGGGAAGGAATTCAAGGGAGGTCCCCCGTATCATTGCCTTCGTCTGAGCGGCGGCGCACCATCCGCCGAAGGAGGTCAGCGCAAGCGTGCCGATCAGCCTGACATTATAAGGAAGGTCTAAGCTGCAGATCATAGGGACTCCGTTGGTGATCTCCAGGGAAGGGAGCAGGATAAGGGATACAAGGGCGGACTTGGCGCAAAGGAGCTCTGCCAGGGAGATGATTATGGCAAAAAGCATCATGTAGCCGCCGATCCGGGTGATCGTCTCGAAACCATTCATGATACAATCGTCAAGGACGCCTTCTGATGATACCGGGACGGCCCTAAGATCGGGCTTAAGCGTCTGAACCGGCCTTGGGATCCGGTAGTATAAGCGGAACAGGAAGCTTAGCAGGATGGGGGAGCCAAGCAGGACCGCAAGCAATAGGGCGGTCTGTTCCTCGCGGCCCAGATTCTTCCAGATCACGAAGCTTATCATGAACATAGGGCTTGTATTGTTGCAAAAGGACAGAAGATAACGTCCTTCCTGCCTGGTGATGCTTCCGTCTCTGATAAGATCTGCCGTCACCTTCCCGCCCATGGGGCATCCGCACAGGAAACCTGTCAGTATGGCAAAAGCGCCGTAGGGGGATACACGGAAGAAACGGCACAGAACGGGGGAGAGCGCCAGTGCGATCCAGTCGATAGCGCCGGTCTTCATCAGAAGATTGGACAGGATGATAAAAGGCAGCAAGGTAGGCAGTACCGTGTGAAACCACAGGAGCAGTCCGGCGCTTGCCCCTTTGAATGCATCCTGGGGGAAGAGCAGCATAAGGATGAATAAAAAGATGGTGCACAGGGTTGAAAATATATGTTTCATGGCAATTCCTCGTTGTTTGGACAGCATGAGAATAGTAATTATTTTATTCTATGGAACCGCTTGATTTTTTATGAATGGTATCGGATAATAGAAGATACAAAAGGAGTTGAAGAAAGAAAGAGAGGTACACAAAAGTGGCAGTATTAGAAAATCAGGAACCCCGGAAGGTATTTCATTTTTTTGAGGAGATGTGCCAGATCCCGCACGGAACCTTTGACACCAAGCGTATCAGCGACTATTGCGTTGCGTTTGCGAAGGAGCGCGGATTAGAGGTGATCCAGGATGAGGCGAATAACGTGATCATCCGTAAGCCCGGAACCGCAGGCTATGAAGAGAGCGAGCCGGTGATCATCCAGGGACATATTGATATGGTGTGTGAGAAGACGGCGGATTCTAAGCATGATTTCAAGACAGACGGACTGGACTTATATGTGGAGGATGGTTATCTGAAGGCAAGGGATACGACCCTGGGCGGCGACGACGGCATAGCGGTAGCGATGGCGATGGCGCTCTTAGACAGCGACGATATCCCGCATCCTCCGATCGAGGCGCTGTTCACCGTAGACGAGGAAGATGGCATGGGAGGCGCTCACGCGATCGACCTGACGCAGCTTAAGGGACGCAAGCTCATCAATCTGGATTCCGAGGAAGAAGGCATACTGACCACCGGATGCGCCGGCGGTATCCAGTATGTGACCGAGATTCCGGTTGAGAGAGAAGTAAGAGACGGAAGTCTTGTGAAGATCCGTATCCACGGACTTCTGGGAGGACATTCCGGCGCAGAGATCCATAAGCAGCGCGGCAATTCCCACAAGATGATGGGACGCCTCCTGTATCATATCGCAAGAGAGATCCCGTTCCGTTTGGTCAGTGTCGGCGGCGGATCTAAGGATAACGTGATCGCGCTGGATACTTCGGCAGAGCTGTTAGCCGATAAGGAGCAGGCGTCGGCGATCCTTGATATGGCAAACGATATGGCAGCGATCTGGAAGGCAGAATTCATGGGTGAGGAGCCGGGGCTTACGGTGGATACGGAGGTCTCCAAAGTATCAGGTTGCCGGGCCTTCAGCGAGGCTTCTACGGAACATGTGATCACGTACCTTGAACTGTGTCCTAACGGGCTTGTGGAGTTCAGCCGGAAGCTTGAAGGCGTGGTTGAGACTTCGCTGAATACCGGTGTGGTAGAGACGAAGGAAGACTGTGTAAGAACGGTATGCATGATCCGAAGCTCTGTTGAGAGCAGGAAACATCAACTGAAGGAACAGATGGAGCTGTGTGCGAAGGCTTCCGGCGGAGCCGGACGCGTGGTCGGAGAATATCCGGCATGGCAGTACGATCCAGATTCAGAGCTCCGCCGGATCATGGTGGATACATACCGCGAACTCTACGGCAGCGAGCCGGTAGTCTCCGTGATACATGCAGGTCTGGAATGCGGGCTCTTCCTTGGCAAGCGTTCGGATCTTGACTGCGTATCCTGCGGACCGAATGTCCTGGATGTGCATTCCGTGAATGAGAAGCTGGAGATCGCGTCTACGCAGAGAAGCTGGGATTACCTGAAAGCGATCCTTAAGAATTGTAAGTAAATACAGAGGCCGAAAAGACCGGCTCCCGGAATAGGGAGCCGGTCTTTTTCATATAGTGAGAATAAAACCATCCCTATAGAAAGGCCTGTTCTATGCAGTATCAGAAGATCAAAAATCTTATCATATCGATATTTCTTATCGCACTTTTCACCGTATTGGGAGCAAACCACATAAGAGAGACCGGGCGGTCTCATGAACTTTTACAGAAGACGATCGACGACCCGGAATTCCGAAGGGACTTTTTTTCCGATTCTATGCTGCAAAATCGGGAGTCATTATCAGAAGAGTGTAAAACTTTCCTCACAAATGTGGAAAAGGATGTGATTTATCACCCAATTCCGGAGTCCATTGTGGATAAGTCACTCAAAACCTCCTATGTTGACGGGTGGATGGCAGAGCGCAAGTACAATGGAGTCAGCGGCCATGAAGGCACCGATATCATGGCAAGCGTTGATAAACGGGGCGTTTACCCGGTTCTCAGCATGACGGACGGGGTGATCACCAACCTTGGCTGGCTGGAAAAGGGCGGATACCGTGTAGGAATCACCTCGAATAGTGGTATCTATTATTACTACGCACATCTGGACTCCTACGCCAACCTTGAAAAAGGCCAGAAAGTGAAGGCGGGAGAACTCCTGGGGCTTATGGGGGACTCTGGATACGGCCCGGAAGGGACCAGAGGCCAGTTTGCCGTCCATCTTCACGTCGGTATCTATTCCTTTGAAGGCGGGAGGGAGCTCAGCGTGAATCCCTATTATGTTCTGCTGTCACTGGAGGATCGGAAGTTAGAGTATGAATTTTCCCAATAGAAAATCTGGAGATATGGTACAGGATGTGTTATACTATTCTCAGTATGTTTGAATCTGGAGGTGGAACCATGAACCTGCCGTCTGCATTTGAAGAGAAGATGCAAGGGCTTCTTGGGGAGGAGATGGGCGCCTATCTGGCGTGCTATGAAGAACCGAGATATTATGGTCTGCGTGTGAATACGTCGAAGATCTCTGTAAAGGAATTCCAGAAGATCTGTCCCTTTGAGATCACGCCGATCCCGTGGATCGAGAATGGGTTTTATTATGACGGGGAGAATCTGTCTCCCGCGAAGCATCCGTATTATTTTGCAGGGCTTTATTATCTTCAGGAGCCAAGCGCCATGACGCCTGCAAGCCGGCTTCCCATAGAGCCGGGTGACAGAGTCTTAGATCTGTGCGCCGCGCCGGGGGGCAAGGCGACGGAGCTTGGCGCAAGGCTTCTTGGAACGGGGCTTCTTGCAGCTAATGACATCAGCAGTTCGAGAGCGAAGGGGCTGCTTAAGAATATAGAAGTATTCGGGATCGGCAATGTGCTGGTCTTAAGTGAAGAGCCGGGGAAGCTTGCACAGTATTTCCCGGAGTATTTTGACAAGATCTTAATCGACGCACCCTGTTCCGGCGAGGGGATGTTCCGCAAGGATAAGAAGATGGTGAAGGCGTGGGAAGAACACGGACCGGAGTATTTCTGCAATATCCAGAAGAGCATTATCCTGCAGGCGGCGCAGATGTTAAGGCCGGGCGGCATGCTGCTCTATTCTACCTGCACGTTCGACGGGCGGGAGAATGAGCAGGTCGTCGGCTGGCTAAGGGAATGCTGCCCGGAATTTCGCATTTCTAAGATCGCGCCTTATGAAGGATTCTGCCAGGGTATCCCGGAGGTCTTAGAGAAGCCGGATGAGGAGCTTAAAAAGACCGTCCGCATCTTTCCTCATAAGATGAAAGGAGAGGGCCATTATCTGGCGCTTCTTAAGAAAGGGGACGCTGCGGGGAGGGACGTTTTGCCTGTCAGGGCGAAGGGCGTGAAGATCCCTGAGACGGTGGAGGAATTTTTTAAGGATGTATCTTTTGAGCTTGACAGTACCCGCCTGGATATCCGGGGGGAGAGGGTCTACTATATGCCGGAGGGGCTTCCTGATCTGCGGGGCGTCAGATTCCTGCGCACGGGACTCTTGCTCGGAGAGCTTAAGAAGAACCGCTTCGAGCCGAGCCAGGCGTTGGCGATGCATCTGAAAAAGGAAGAATACAGGCATTGTATTGATCTTACGGCGAAGGACGAGAGAGTCTTTAAGTATCTTAAGGGGGAGACTTTGGATGTGGAAGAGATGACGGCGGCCGGGGAGAAGGGCTGGAGGCTCGTCTGTGTGGATGGATATCCCCTTGGATTCGGGAAGCTTGGCGGCGGAGTTCTTAAGAACAAATATCTGCCGGGATGGAGGCTGTGCTGATGATCCGGTTGGACAAATATCTGGCTGATATGGGAGTAGGGACCCGGCAGGAAGTGAAACGCTGTATTCGGAAAGGACAGGTTACAGTCGGCGGCAGGACGGTCAATGCCCCGGAGCTTAAGATCGACGAAGAAAAAGACAGGGTAACCGTCGATGGCAGAGAGATCGGATATGCCGCATATGAGTATTATATGCTGAATAAGCCGGCGGGGGTGATCTCTGCCACGGAAGATCCCAGAGAAAGGACGGTCATAGATCTGATCAGGGATAAGAAGCGCAAGGATCTGTTCCCGGTAGGGCGGCTTGATAAGGATACGGAAGGACTTCTTCTGATCACCAACGACGGGAAGCTGGCGCACCGCCTGCTGTCTCCGCGACGCCATGTGGACAAGACCTATTACGTCAGGGTCCGCGGATGCGTCACCGAAGAGGATGTCAGAAGATTTGCCGGGGGATTGGATATCGGGACGGAAGAAGAGGAAGAACTGACAAGGCCGGGGATCCTTCAAATCCTGAATGCCGGCGAAGAGTCAGAGATCCTGCTTACGATACAGGAAGGAAAATATCATCAGGTCAAGCGTATGTTCGAGGCTGTGGGTAAGGAAGTGGTATATCTGAGGCGGGAGAGCATGGGGACGCTGATGCTGGATAATAATTTGAAGGCGGGGGAATACCGGCCGCTTACAAAGGAAGAATTAGAAGGAGTCAGAGGATGTTAGAGACGAAGATGCTTGAAGATATTGAGGCTGTGATTTTTGATCTGGACGGGACGCTGGTCGATTCCATGTGGATCTGGCCCTCGGTGGATGAGGATTTCTACGTGAGGCACGGACTGACGGCGCCGGAGAATTTCCCTGACGATATGGAGGGAATGAGCTTTTCCGAGGTCGCCCAGTTTTTCCTGGATTCCTTCCCGACGCTTAGTCACACACGGGAAGAGATCATGGCTGAATGGACGGATATGGCCCATGAGAGATATGTGAAGCAGGCTCCGCTTAAGGACGGAGTGTATGATTTTATACTGGAGATGAAGCGTCAGGGTAAGAAGCTTGGGATCGCGACCAGCAACGGCCGCACCCTGGTTGATGATACCCTGGAGGCGCTTGGCGTGGCAGGATATTTTGATGTGGTAAGGACCGCCTGCGAGGTGGCGAAGGGGAAGCCGGCCCCGGACGTGTATCTTCTGGTGGCGGATGAACTTGGAGTCGAACCGGGAAGATGCCTGGTATTTGAAGACGTGCCGATGGGGATCTTGGCCGGAAAGAACGCGGGGATGAAGGTGTGCGGTGTGGATGACGAGTGCTCCAGGCCGCAGGAGGAGAAGAAGAAGAGCCTTGCGGATTACTACATATACGGATATGATGATATAAAGAACGGGACATACGAGGTGCTGTAGATGAACACAGGATTTTTGCCTGTCTGTAAGAAGGATATGGAAGAGCGGGGCTGGGATGCGGTGGATTTTGTCTATGTGTCGGGAGATGCTTATGTGGATCATCCGTCTTTCGGCCATGCCATCATCACCAGAGTCTTAGAGGCGCACGGTTACCGCGTGGGGATTATAGCCCAGCCGGACTGGAAGGATCCGGCAAGCATTGCCGAGTTTGGAGAACCAAGGCTTGGGTTCCTGGTGTCGGCGGGGAATATGGATTCCATGGTGAATCATTATACCGTGTCGAAGAAGCGCAGGAAGACGGACGCATATACCCCGGGCGGGGTGATGGGCAAGAGGCCGGATCACGCGGCGGTCGTCTACGGCAATCTGATCCGGCAGACTTATAAGAAGACGCCTGTGATCCTTGGCGGGATCGAAGCAAGCCTTCGGAGGCTTGCGCATTATGACTACTGGTCGGATAAGCTTAGGCGTTCCGTGCTCTTAGATTCAGGAGCGGATCTTATCTCTTACGGAATGGGAGAGCGTTCCATAGTGGAGATCGCGGAGGCCTTAGAGAGCGGTATTGATATCCGCGACATTACGTTTATCCAGGGAACGGTTTACAAGACAGGCGATCCGTCAGGCGTCTATGACGGCGTCATGCTTCCGGGATACGAGGAGATGCAGGCAGACAGACTGCTGTATGCCAGAAGCTTCTATATACAGTATTGCAATACCGACCCATTTGCGGGAAAGAGGCTCATAGAACCTTACGGCAGGCATATGTACGTGGTACAGAATCCGCCCGCCCTGCCTCTTGATCAGAATGAGATGGACGATATCTACAGTTATCCGTATATGCGGACATACCACCCGTCCTATGAGGCGGCGGGTGGCGTGCCGGCGATTGCGGAGGTGAAGTTCAGTCTTGTCAGCAGCCGCGGCTGCTTTGGCGGCTGCAACTTCTGTGCGCTGACATTTCATCAGGGACGGATACTGCAGACCAGAAGCCAGGAATCCCTGATAGCGGAAGCCGAAGGGTTCTGCAGGGACAAGGATTTTAAAGGCTATATCCATGATGTGGGCGGGCCTACGGCGAATTTCAGGCATCCCTCATGCACGAAGCAGTTATCCCGCGGGGTCTGCAAGGAAAAGCAGTGCCTTTTTCCGAAACCATGCGGGAATCTTATGGTAGATCACAGCGACTATGTTTCGCTTCTTAGAAGGCTCAGGGCGCTGCCGGGGGTGAAGAAGGTATTCATCCGTTCCGGGATACGGTTCGATTACGTTATGGCGGATAAGGACGATACTTTTTTCCGGGAATTGTGCGGATACCATGTAAGCGGGCAGCTTAAGGTGGCGCCGGAACATGTGTCGGACGCGGTGCTTGAGAAGATGGGCAAGCCCGGCAATCAGGTTTATCAGGCGTTTGTGAAGAAATATCAGGCAATCAACAGGCAGCTTGGCAGGGATCAATATCTGGTTCCGTACCTGATGTCCTCCCATCCGGGTTCCTCTATGAAGGAAGCTATAGAATTGGCAGAGTATCTACGGGATCTGGGCTATATGCCGGAGCAGGTGCAGGACTTCTATCCGACGCCGTCGACGATCTCTACCTGTATGTATTATACCGGAGTAGATCCAAGAAATATGAAGCCGGTGTACGTGCCGAAGAATCCGCACGAGAAGGCGATGCAGCGCGCGCTGATCCAGTACAGGGATCCGAAGAATTATGATCTGGTCTTAGAGGCTCTTAAGAAGGGCGGCAGGATGGATCTGGCAGGCTATAGCAGCCGCTGCCTGATCAGGCCTAAGAAGGATCACGGCGGCAAGGAGAACGGATCTGACAGAAGAAAAAAAGGAAACAAGAAAAAGATAAGAAGTATTCATAAAAAGAAAGCCAATAAGTAGATAGGGGAGATGATAGTATGAAGATCGCACTGGTCACAGGAGCGTCTTCGGGAATCGGAAGAGAATTTGCCCTGCAGATCCCAAGGTTATATAGGAATCTTGATGAATTGTGGGTGGCGGCAAGAAGAACAGAGCGTTTGAAGGAGCTTCAGGGACAGGTAGACATTCCGGTCAGGATATTTGACGGGGATCTGCTGCGCGATTATATATTCGAGCGGATCGAAAGAGAGCTTGACCGCAGGGAGGCTAAGGTGCGCATTCTGGTCAATGCCGCGGGTTACGGTAAGACAGGCGCTTTTGATGCCAGCGATCCCGACGGGCAGCTTGGCATGATCGGGTTGAATTGCCGGGCGCTGACCAAAATCACCCGGATATGCTTGCCTTATCTGACAAAAGGAAGTAGAATAGTTAATATTGCATCTGCCGCGGCATTTGCCCCGCAGCCGGGGTTCGCTGTCTATGCCGCTTCCAAGTCTTATGTCTACAGCTTTTCGCAGGCGTTGGCGGCAGAGCTTGAACCAAAGGGAATATCTGTGACAGCCGTATGTCCGGGGCCTGTCGATACAGAGTTTTTCCGGCATTCCGGCGTACTGCCTAACGCATTCAAGAAGTCTGCGGCGGCTGACCCAAGGCTTGTGGTTCGGCAGGCGCTTAGAGACTGCGTGGATAGAAGGCGGGTGTCTGTATATGGGATGGGTATGAAGGCGGCGAGGGCTGCGTCCAAGCTTCTGCCGTATTCTCTGACAGCAAATATTTTAAGATGGGCAAATAAAATGGAGTAGGCCAATGAAGATTGAAAAGGGAGAGCCAGGATATCTGAGAGCACAGAAATCCAGATATCTGACATGGGCTTTGGTAGAATTTGCGATCGTGGCGGCGGTTTTTATTCTCGGATATGTGCAGACCGGGAAGAAGGAGAATCTATTTACTGTCGCGGCGATCGTCGGGTGTCTGCCGGCAGCGAAGATGCTGGTGGAATTTATCACGATGTATCCCCACAGGGGAATTGAAGAGGAGAAGTACGAGGAGATCGAAGAGAAGGCGCCTCTGATCACGAAGGCGTACGACCTGCTGATCACCAGTACGGGAAAGGGAATGCCGGTGGAGGCGTTCGTCATCTACGGCCATGTGCTGTGCGGCTATACCAGCAGTCCGAAGACCGATGAAGCCGGGCTCTCTAAGGAGATCAAGAAGGTGCTCTCGGATCACAGGCATGACAAGATGACGGTCAAGATCTTCCACGATTATGCCATGTTCCTGGCAAGGGCCGAGGGATTGAATAATATTGCCGCGGTAGAGCGGCCGGAGCATGACAGGAAGGAACAGAGTATCAGGAAGATCTTATGTAGTATTTCTATGTAAAAATGTGAGTGTTTCTAAAAAGAACTACTGTAATGGCGAGCTATGAAGGAAATAATTGTTACGAAGAATGAAGCCGGACAGAGGCTTGATAAATTACTGAAAAAATATCTGAATAATGCACCGAACAGCTTCTTCTATAAGATGCTCCGCAAGAAGAATATCGTCCTTAACGGTAAGAAAGCGGACGGGAGAGAGATACTGACCCAGGGGGACAGTATCAAGCTGTTTCTTTCGGACGATACGATCGGCAAATTTTCCTTGGCCAAACAGCAGCCTGCTGATTTGGTATCGGACGGCGCCGGGCTTGTTATCGTATATGAGGATGAGGATATACTTCTGATCAACAAGCCGTCGGGTATACTGTCGCAGAAGGCAAGAAGTAAGGACCGGTCGATGGTGGAATATGTGATCGCCTATCTTCTTGGCAGGAATGAGATCACAGAGGAGGGGCTGCGTCTGTTTAAGCCTTCGGTGTGCAACCGCCTGGACCGCAATACCAGCGGTTTGATCATAGCCGGCAAGAGCCTTTCCGGTTCTCAGACCATGAGCGAACTGCTGAAGAACCGGACGCTTCAGAAGTATTATCTGTGCGCGGTGAAGGGGAAGATCACGGAGCCGAAGCGGATACAGGGATTCCTTAAGAAGGACGAAGCAAACAACACAGTAACCGTCCGAAGCCAGGGCGGCGTCCCGATCGAGACAGAGTATTTGCCGTTGGCATGGAATGACGAGATGACGCTTCTTAAGGTTCATCTGATCACCGGAAAGACCCATCAGATCCGGGCGCATCTGGCGTCTGAGGGACATCCGCTCCTTGGCGATCCCAAATACGGGAATCCTTCCTTCAACGCGGTCTACAAGAGACGGTATCAGATCAGCCATCAAATGCTGCATGCATACCAGATCGTATTCCCTCCTTTGCAGGGGGCATGCAGGGCAGTTTCGGAAAAGACTTTTACCGCAGAGGTGCCGGATATCTTCTGGCGTCTGATAAAGGAGACAGTATGGGAACATGGAACTCAAGAGGCCTTAGAGGTTCAACATTAGAGGATATGGTCAACCGGACCAACGAGTGGTATCTGGAGAAAGGGCTTGCCCTGATCCAGAAGATTCCCACACCGATCACGCCGGTGAAGATGGATAAGGAGCACAGGCATATTACCCTGGCATATTTCGATCAGAGAAGCACCATTGATTATATCGGCGCAGTACAGGGGATTCCCATCTGCTTTGACGCCAAGGAATGCGTGGCCGAGACATTCCCTCTGCAGAATATCCATGAGCATCAGGTAAAATTCATGGAAGAATTCGAACATCAGGGTGGGATCGCATTTATCCTCATCTATTATTCTTCGAAGAATATACTTTATTATATGAGATTCGAAGAGTTATGCGTTTTCTGGAACCGCGCAAAAGAAGGCGGGAGGAAGAGCTTCCGGTTCGAGGAATTGGATGACCGGTTTTTTATGGAGTTTCTGCGGGGATGCTATGTGCCCTATCTGGACGCTATGAACCTGGATCTGGAAATCAGGGATGAACTTGACAAAGAGTGAGAAAATGCTTATAATTCTATACGATTTCATTCGATTTAATATGGTAGTATACTAAAGCAGATACGATGAATGGAGGTACTATGAAGAGAGTTTTACATACTCCAGAAGGAGTCAGAGATATATATAATGTAGAATGCGGGAAGAAGCTTGCTTTGGAAGGACGTCTGAAAAAGATCTTTCATTTGTATGGTTATCATGATATTGAGCCGCCCACATTCGAATATTTTGACGTGTTCAGGAAAGAAGTCGGAACGATCCCGTCCAGGGATCTGTACAAATTTTTCGATAAGGATGGGAATACCCTGGCGCTGCGCCCGGATATCACACCTTCGATCGCAAGAGTTTCCGCCACGCTGTTCAAGGATGAGACGCTTCCTGTAAGACTGTGTTATACGGGCAATACGTTCATCAATCATTCCAATTACCAGGGAAGGCTGCGGGAGACGACGCAGATGGGAGCGGAGCTGATGGGGGATGATTCGGTGGAAGCCGACGCGGAGATGATCGCGCTGGTGGTTGAGTGCCTGTCAACGATCGGGCTTAAGGAATTCCAGTTAAGTCTGGGCAATGTGGACTTCTTCCAAAGCCTGATAGAGGATGCCTGCCTTGACGAGGAAGCCGAGGAGAGAGTTCGGGAGCTCATCAATAACCGGAACTTCTTCGGTGTGGAGGAATTCCTTGAAAGTATCCGGGTGAAGAGAAGTTCCAAGGAAGCGTTTGCGGCGCTGAACGATCTGGTCGGCGGGGTTGCGACTCTGGCGCAGGCGAAGAATATTGCGCCGAATTCTAAGGGAGTCATGGCGATCCGGCGCCTGGAGAAGATCTACGATACTTTGAAGCTCTACGGCGTTGAGAAGTTTGTTACTTTTGACTTCAGCATGAGTGGTACTTATGGGTACTACTCCGGGATCATCTTCCGGGTCTATACTTTCGGCACCGGCGATGCTATCGTGAAGGGCGGCAGATATGACCGCCTGACCGAGAAGTTCGGTAAGCAGTCCCCGGCCATCGGTTTTGCCATCGTGGTGGATGAGCTGATGAACGCACTGGTCCGCCAGAAGGTCAGGATCGTCTATACAAGGAAGAATACCATTGTGCTGTATGACGAGGAGCGGAAGAGGGAAGCTCTCTCCCTTGCACGGGATTTCCGAAGGAAGGCCAAGGATACGGAGCTGATCCGCAAGGACGAAGATAAGTCGTTGGAGACCTATGTGGAATATGGGAATGAATATTACGCGGGCAATATGATCTATCTTCAGAAAAGCGGTGAGATCACGATGATCAATCTGGTAACGGGAGAGCATAAGACATTAAACAGCAGTTCAGACAAAAGTTCGGATAGGAGTTCATAAGATGAGATACCTGACATTTGCTTTGGGAAAGGGGCGTCTGGCAGAGCAGACGCTGAAATTATTCGAAAAAATCGGGATTACCTGTGAAGAGATGAAGGATAAGGGTTCGCGCAAGCTGATCTTTGTCAATGAACCGATGAAGCTTCGGTTCTTCCTGGCGAAGGGACCGGACGTGCCGACTTATGTGGAGTACGGCGCCGCGGATATCGGCGTGGTCGGCAGGGATACGATCTTAGAGGAAGGGCGCAAGGTCCATGAGGTACTGGATCTTGGATACGGCAAGTGCAGGATGTGCGTGTGCGGCACCGAGGACGCAAAACCGCTTCTTAAGCATCACGAGCTGATCCGGGTGGCCACGAAATATCCGAACATCACCAAGGATTATTTCTATAATACGAAGCATCAGACCGTTGAGATCATCAAACTGAACGGTTCCATAGAACTGGCGCCGATCGTCGGGCTGGCGGAGGTGATCGTGGATATCGTGGAGACTGGTTCTACGCTTAAGGAGAACGGCTTAGAGGTATTAGAGGAAGTCTGCCCGCTGTCCGCGAGGATGATCGTGAATCCGGTGAGTATGCGGATGGAGAGCACCCGCATCAAGAATCTGCTCACGCAGCTTAAAACACAGATATAGGTACAGGAAGGAAGATCAGGATGAGGATCAGACAATTAGATCAGGAGACCAGGAAGAATATCTTAGAGACGCTTCTTAAGCGAAGCCCCAACCAATACGGCGAGTACGAGAGCGCGGTCTCGGAGATATTAGAGAATATAAGGTCGCAGGGAGATTCGGCGCTGTTCGGTTATACAGAGAGATTCGACGGCGCTAAGATCTGTGCAGATAATATAAGGGTCACAGAGGAAGAGATCAGGGAGGCTTACAGCCTGGTAGATCCGGGGCTTGTAGAGATCATCCGCAAGGCTCTGTGCAATATCCGGGATTATCATGCCAGACAGAAGCAGAACAGTTGGTTTGACAGCCGCCCGGACGGGACGATGCTTGGTCAGAAGGTGACTCCGCTTCAGAGAGTCGGCGTCTATGTACCGGGAGGGAAGGCTGCGTATCCATCCTCCGTATTGATGAATATCATGCCCGCGAAGGTGGCGGGAGTGGAGGAGATCGTGATGGTGACGCCGCCCGGACGGGACGGCAAAGTCGCTCCTCACACACTGGTTGCCGCCAATGAAGCGGGCGCAGACGTGATCTATAAGGTCGGCGGCGCGCAGGCCGTCGGCGCGCTGGCATACGGGACGGAGAGTATCCCTAAGGTGGATAAGATCGTAGGGCCCGGCAATATCTATGTGGCGTTGGCGAAAAGAGCCGTCTATGGGCATGTGAGTATTGACGCTGTAGCGGGTCCGAGCGAGATACTTGTGATCGCGGACGAGACTGCCGATCCAAGATATGTCGCCGCCGACCTCTTATCTCAGGCGGAGCATGACGAACTGGCATCCGCGATCCTTGTCACGACCAGCCGGACGCTTGCCAGACAGGTATCCGACCAGGTGGATGCATTCGTAAGGGAACTCTCCAGAAGTGAGATCATCCAAAGCTCGCTTGACAATTACGGCTATATACTCGTGGCGGATTCTATGGAGGCGGCTGTCGAGATCGCGAATGAGATCGCTTCGGAACATGTGGAGATCCAGACGAAGGATCCTTACGATGTGATGATGAAGATCCGCAATGCAGGCGCGATCTTTATCGGAGAATATTCCAGCGAACCTCTGGGGGATTATTTTGCGGGTCCCAATCATGTTCTTCCAACGAACGGAACCGCCAGATTCTTCTCCCCGCTGTCGGTGGATGATTTTATTAAGAAATCCAGTATTATAGCGTATTCCCGCGAGGCGTTGGAAGCGGTGCATGAAGACATTGAACGGTTTGCCAAGGCAGAGCAGCTGACCGCTCATGCGAACTCTGTCCATGTTCGGTTTGAACAGCGTGCCGATTAGGAGGTATGGGATATGGAGAGGACAGTAAGTCTAAGAAGAACAACGAAGGAAACGGATATCTCGGTCACCCTGAATCTTGACGGAACAGGGAAGACCAGGATCGATACCGGGATCGGATTTTTTGATCATATGCTTGACGGCTTCGCCAGGCATGGATTGTTTGATCTTGAGATCGTTGCTAAGGGCGATCTTGCGGTGGACTGCCACCATACGATCGAGGATACCGGGATCGTGCTGGGGCAGGCGATCCTGAAGGCGGCAGGCGATAAGGCCGGGATCAGGCGGTACGGGCATTTCATACTTCCTATGGATGAGACGTTAGTGTTATGCGCGGTCGATCTCTCCGGGAGGCCGTATCTGAGGTTCGATTCCGAATTTACCGCAGAACGCCTGGGGGATCTGGATACAGAGATGATCAAGGATTTCTTCTATGCGATATCCTACAGTGCGATGATGAATATCCATCTTAAGCTTCTGGACGGAGAGAACAATCATCATAAGGCTGAGGCATTGTTTAAGAGCTTTGGTAAGGCGCTTGATACGGCGACGCAGAAGGAGCCGCGGATTCAGGAAGCCTGGACCACGAAGGGAAGTTTATAAAGGAGATGAAGCAATGAGTTATAAGAGATTGATCCCCTGCATTTTCATCGCAGAGGGAAAGGCGGTAAGCTGGTTTGACGACCGCACCGTCGTTGCAGAGGATGCAATTGAATTGGCAAAACGCTACAGTGACAGCGGGGCAGACGAATTGATCGTGTTTGATCTGTCAGATTATGCGAATGAACATGATGAGGCGATCGATCTGATGAAACGGATGAACCGTGTCATTCGGATCCCGATGGTGGCGGGAGGCAATGTAAAGCGTCAGGAGGACATCAAGAAGATACTCTATGCAGGATCGAAACGGGCGATCCTGAATTTTTCAAAACAGGACAGCGTGAAACTGATCGAGGATGCCGCCAAGCGCTTTGGGAAAGAGAAGTTAGCCGTATCCCTGAATGATTTTGACGCGCTGTTCAAGCATCAGCATATTATCCGGGAATGCTGCAGCGAGATCATCTTCATGCATAGGCTCGACTTGAATTCTGTCGCGAATATAACGGATATTCCATGCGTGGTGGTGACGGATACCATGGAGAGTGCGGAGCTGTTCAAGATTCTGAAATCTTCCGGCGTCAAGGGATTATCCGGCAGGTTTGTCAGCCAGACGGATATGGATTTTGCCGCGTTCAAGGAGCAGTGCGAACAGAAGGAGATCCGTATGACGTCCTATGAGAGTATGATGGAATTCTCGCAGTTTAAGACGAATGAACAGGGGCTTATACCGGTTATCGTACAGCATTATAAGACCCAGGAGGTATTGATGCTGGCGTACATGAATAAAGAGGCGTTCTACCATACGATCAAGACAGGCAGAATGACCTATTACAGTAGAAGCAGACAAAAGCTCTGGGTCAAGGGAGAGACCAGCGGACATTATCAGTATGTCAAGTCCCTGACTATAGACTGTGATAATGATACGCTGCTTGCCAAAGTAGACCAGGTGGGCGCGGCATGCCACACGGGCAATCCGACCTGTTTCTTCCAGCATCTTGCGGGCAACGACTACGACGAGACGAATCCGCTGAGGGTATTTGAATCGGTGTATGAGACGATCCTCGACAGGAAGGAACATCCGAAGGAAGGCTCCTATACAAACTATCTGTTCGAGAAGGGAATCGATAAGATCTTAAAGAAGATAGGAGAAGAGGCCACGGAGGTCGTGATCGCGGCGAAGAACCCTAATTCAGAGGAGGTCAAATACGAGCTGTCGGATTTTCTGTATCATGCAATGGTACTGATGGCCTTAAAAGGAATCACATGGGATGACATCATCAAAGAACTGGCGGACCGCTGATCTTACATATCCGGGACAGGACGCGCATATATTGTGATGAGGTGATGCGTGATGAATGATTCTGAGAAGAGAAGGCAAAGGCTTTTGGAACAGACCAGGGAGATGTATAACGACAGACGATCTGTACCGGCAGTCCATCCCAGATATAAGGCTGCATATCATCAGATCTATGAGGATGAGTCGTCGCTGCCCACAGGGACATTCGGAATCCGTTTGTTCCTGTGTCTGGTACTGTTTGCCGCGTTTGTTTCCATGGATAAGAACGGCAGTGAAGTCATGCGTGTGGACAGCAGCCGTATTATGAATGAGATTACGTCAGATATAGATATTGCAGAGGTTTGGAGGGAGCTATAATACATAACTGAATATTGCCTTGAAAAGCTATAGTCTGTGGCTTCGCGGACTATGGCTTTTTTTATGGCGGTGTGTCCAGCGAAGCTGGACCACACTTGCCGGGCATTGGACCGGTCACCCATGGCTGCAGGGAAATTTTTGATTAAATAAACAGTATAAAACAGTTGACAACAGATATAAACTGTTATATACTGTTTATATCAAAGGAGGGGTGAAATGAAATTAATCGTTAATCATTCTTCCATGCAGCCGATCTACGAACAGATTGTGGAGCAGATTAAGAATAAGGTTATGCATGGGGAACTTAAGGAGGACACCATGCTCCCGTCGGTGCGTACATTGGCGAAGGAGCTGAAGGTCAGCGCACTGACTGTGAAGAAGGCGTATGATGTACTGGATGAGGAAGGTTTTGTGAATACGGTTCACGGGAAAGGAAGCTTCGTTGCGTTCACCAGCCAGGGATTGATGCTGGAGGAGAAGAAGAAGGAAGTGGAGGCTGATCTGGAGCGGGCGATACGGAAGGGAAGGAGCTGTGGGTTGACGGACGCGGAGATTCGGACGTTATTCGAGATTATATTGGAAGATTGACAGTTGTATTGGAGGATGAGCTTAAGATGCTGAGACTGAATAAAGTAATGAAGAGTTATAATGGATTTCAACTGAACTGCACCTTAGATGTGCAGGAGGGATGTGTGACAGGGCTGATCGGTAAGAACGGGGCGGGAAAGAGCACCACGTTCAAAGCTATTCTTGGGTTGATCAGCACGGATGGAGGCAGCATAGAGATATTCGGGAAGCCGATCTCTGAAATCGGGGTTCAGGATAAGGAGGATATCGGAGTTGTTATGGCGGATTCGGGATTCAGCGGTTTTTTGACGATCCAGGATTTGATCCCGATGCTTAAGAATCTGTACCGGAATTTCCAGGAAGAAGTATTCCGCAGAAAATGCAGAGAATTTCAGCTGCCCCTGAATAAGAAGATCAAGGAGTTTTCTACCGGAATGAAGCGCAAATTACAGGTGATTGCGGCGCTCACCCATGAGGCGAAGCTTCTGATCTTAGACGAGCCGACGGCCGGACTGGATGTGATAGCAAGAGACGAGCTTCTGGACATGCTTCGGACATACATGGAGCAGGAGGGCCGGGCGATCCTGATCAGTTCTCACATTTCCAGCGACCTGGAAGGACTGTGCGACGATATCTATATGATCGATAACGGTAAGATCATACTCTATGAAGAGACGGACGTGCTGCTTGATGTCTACGGGATACTTAAGGTGACCAAGGAGCAGTATGAGAAACTGGATCTTGAACATATCCTGCGCTGTAAGAAGGAAGAATTCGGTTATAGCTGTCTGACCGACCAGAGGCAGTTCTACCAGGAGAATTACCCTGACATTACTGTCGAGAAGGGAACCATAGATGAATTGATCATGATAATGATAAGAGGTGAAAGAAAATGAAAGCATTATTTATTAAGGATTTAGGATTGATGAAGGGACAAAAACAGTTCTTCGCAGTTGTTCTGATCATGATGACGGTATTTCTGTCAGCTTATACGGATTATTCGTTCGTGATCGCTTATATCACAGTAATGTTCGGCATAATGACGCTGTCAACCATAAGTTATGACGATCAGGATAATGGTTTGGGATATCTGTTTGCCCTTCCGGTCAGCCGGAGAGATTATGTGAAAGAGAAGTACCTGTTCAGTTTTGCAACGACAATTCCGGGGACCATTCTGGTTACCGTCTTTGCATTAGTGGTTTCGAGGATTCGGAAGATAGATTTCTGCATAGAAGAATGGGTAATGATGGTGACGGTAAGTCTCCTGATCGTTGTGGTAACGCTGGTGCTTATGATACCGATACATTTGAAGTTCGGGGCGGAGCGAAGCCGGCTGGCGCTTATGATACTGTTCGGAGGAGGCTCTTTAACGATATATGCGGCAGTGAAGCTCTGCGATGCTTTAGGGATCGACTATATATCGGCGCTGGACCGGCTTGCCGATATGAGCCCTGCAGTCACCCTGACGGGACTTGCTCTGATCTGTGCAGTGCTGCTTGGCATATCTTATCGGTGTTCGCTTATGTTTATTGAGGCAAGAGAATTTTAATAATACAAATACTTATGGAAAATTGACTTCTTAGTTGTTATAATAATTCTATGACGGCACGCAAAAGTGAGAGAAAAGAATGAAAGTTGGAATGCGGTGTGGATTATGAATTATTGTTAAACGAGATTATTAATATAGGCAAAGAGATGATCAAAAGCGGAGCGGAGACAGACCGGGCAGAGGACAGCATGTACCGGATGCTTGAAAGTTATGATCTGGAGCAGTGCAGCGTATTTGCGATCCAAAGTGATATCCAGGCAACGATCAAGCCAAGGGGCGGACACTTTATCACGCAGATCAGACGGGTGCATAAGACGGGATTCAATTATGACCGTCTGGATTATCTCAATAATCTGTCCAGACAGATCTGTAGGGAGAGACCGTCTGTGGAGGAGATCCGCAGGCGGTATACGGAAGTGCTGAACCGTAAGCCGCAGCCCCGGTATCTGCAGTATACGGCGGCTATCTTGGGAGGTGTCGGATTCGGAGTGTATTTTGGATGCGACTGGCTGGACGCCCTTGTGGCGACCGTGATCTGTGCGGTTGTGGAGGTATATCTGGGGAATATTCTGGATAAGAAGGAACATGGACTTGTGGTATATAATCTTGTGCTCGCGTTCCTGTCTTCGGCGGCCGCGTTTCTTTTGGGGAAAGCGGGGCTTGGGCATCATCCTGACCGAATCGTGCTTGGACTTAATATGGTGCTGATCAGCGGGCTGGGAGTTGCCAATGGGATCCGGGACGTACTGAAGCGCGCCTACTTATCCGGGATCATTAATATTATGAATGCCTGCCTGGGGGCAATTGCTATTGCCTGCGGTACGGGGCTTGCGATGCTGATCTTCAAAGGAGACATGTATGAGATGTATATCGCTCCGAGTATCGCGGTGCAGTTGATCTCCTGCGGGGTGGCAAGCATGGGATTCGCGCTGGTATTCAAGGCGGCGGTCAGACAGTCCTTTTATGCCGGAATCGGAGGATTGATCAATTGCGCCTGTTACCTGATAGTACAGTATTTCTGCAGTAATGATTTCGCGGCGGTCATGGCGGGGGCGGCCTTTGTTGCGGCGTATGCTTATTTTATGTCCAGAATTCACCGCGCTCCGGCGACCATATTCCTGACAACGTCTATTATGCCGTTGATACCCGGGGCGACGCTGTTCTATCTGATGCATGGATTGGTTCAGGCAGACTATCAGGCGGCGTCAGGTCAGACCATTCTGCTGGCGCAGACCTGTCTTGCGGTCGCGTTCGGTTTTCTGATCGTGGAGATTGCCATGCGCTATGTAGGAGAGAGAAAAGTTTAGTGTACAGACCCCGCAGTTTGCGGGGCAGTTGTACGAATAAGACGGTTCAGGAGTTTGATTTCTTAACGGATGGAGTTTTATCAACCAAATCAAAGATCTCATCGGCTGTTTTTTCAGGATTCTCAGAAATTGCATTATAGATAAAACGGATTTCTTCTGATTCCGTCTCCAGTTCATCAGCTATGACAGATAAGGGCTTCTTCTTGGCATATTTTTTCTGGATCAAAGAGATGCGTTCTGTCATATAGTTTTTTCGGAGTAATAACTCTGTCTCCTTTTGAGCCTTTTCTACCGCTTTTTCTGTCTCCTCTTTCAGTTTCCGGTCAAATTTTTCCTGTACGATCTCCATAAATATATCGCTCATGCCGTTTACCTCCTCGAATGTTTTCTGGTTTGCACGCATAATCGTCTCCAGAACAGATTTATATAGGTTATTATCTGTGTGCTTTCTGTAATCTTCTATCAGTTTTTTGGCGTTTTTGGTTTTTTTCAGCTTGTTTGTGAGACTTCTGAGCCACAAATTCTCTATCTCAGATAATTTACGGGTTACAATGATCTGGATTTGAATGACGTCTCCCTTTATATAATAAATCCCGGGTTCTGCCATCTCTATTTCATGCTGCTTGATGTCTTTTAAATGACGCAGCAATTTCCGGGGATATTTTTCTGATATAAAAGTGATGGTCAGTTCATCTATGGGAATGCTGTTTATATAGGGTACGTCTTTCAATTCAATCTGAATGTCGGCATAAAATGCCGGATGCCAATAGGTCACATCCGTTTCTTTGTTCTTAGGATCCATAGAAAACCTCCTATTCTGTTGTGTTAGGAGCTTTTCAAATCCATTTCAGAAAAGCTCCTGCTTATTTAGGGATAAAAGCATGAATTTTCTGAAAGGACAGGGATACATCCCATGCATTGATATGCTATAGATAAAATGGAATCAGACATTCCGATTTAATTGAACTTTAGAAAAATGCTTTTTCTTATTTTAACATACAGCTATAGACGAGTTCAAGATATTTTTGCCGGATCATCTGTTTAGATTAAGGTTCCCTTTTTACCTCTTGTTTGGTAAAATAAGTCTGGACAAAAAAGAAGCAATCAGGAGGCAATAATGGGAGAATTATCAAAAGCACCAAATGTAAGGAAGATCACAGCAAAGCAAGACTTTCTGAACGGCCCGATATTCATGCCGATGCTGCGTTTTGCAATTCCGGTATTTTTTTCTATACTTTTTCAGCAGTTATACAACACGGTGGACACTCTGATCGTCGGACGAACCCTGGGCGAGACCGCCCTGGCTGCAATTGGAGCGGTTGTGCCGATCTATGATCTGCTGATTGGATTCGCGCTCGGATTCGGAAACGGTCTGGCGATCGTAACGGCAAGGTGTTACGGGGCAGGAGATGAGAAGATGCTGAAAAAGTCTGTTGCAGCGTCTGTCGTGATCGGCGTGGCAGTTGTTGCGGCGCTCACCATTTGGTCGCAGATCATCATGATCCCGCTGCTTCGGATATTACATACGCCGTCTGAGGTAATAGGTGAAGCATACGGTTATATCTCTGTCATCACAAGATTCACACTGGTGATGTTTGCGTATAACCTGTGCGCAGGAATGCTGAGAGCTGTAGGCAACAGCCTTATGCCGCTTGTATTCCTTATTATCTCTTCTCTTGCGAATATACTGCTGGACTATGTGTTTATCGCAATATTGCATCGGGGGCTTAAAGGCGCCGCAGAGGCTACGGTGATCGCGCAGAGTATCTCTGTCTGTCTCTGCCTGGTCTACATCGCAAGGGCAGTCCCAATGATTATTCCTAAAAAGGAACACTTCAACGCGGATATGCGTTTGTACAGGGAAATGACCGCGCAGGGCTTATCCATGGGATTTATGAACTGCTTTGTATCGGCGGGAAGCGTGATCCTTCAGTCGGGCATTAACGGACTCGGATATCTGATCATTGCGGCGCACACTTCGGCCAGAAGGATCTATCAGTTCTGCATGATCCCGTCTATTGCTATGATGCAGACGGTCAACACATTCGTATCTCAGAATTACGGAGCGCGTAAGCCGGAACGGATCCGCAGATCTATGAAGTATTCCTATCTGTATACGGCTGCCCTGACGGTGATTATCACCGTACTGGTCTGGAGCTTCGCACCCTATATGATCCGGTGGATCTCCGGCTCAGATGAGACGAAGGTTCTTGAAAACGGGATGCTGTATCTTCGGATCGTCTCCCCGTGCTATGTGATACTAGGTCTTCTTAACAATACCCGGACGGCCCTGCAGTCCATAGGAGAGAAGATTCTGCCGGTCCTGTCAAGCGTGATCGAATTGTTCGGCAAGATTATATTTACGGCAGTTCTCGTTCCAAGGTTTCACTACATTGCGGTCATTGTATGCGAACCCGTCATATGGTGTCTTATGGTTGCGGAATTATTCGCCGCGTTTTGGCTGAATCCTTTTATCAGAGGGAAAGGCTAGTACACCGAATAATAAGTAACCAGCCATATAACTTGCCTGATTTTCCATCTGCGTCGTTGTTGTCAATCGGCGTAGCGCCCACTACGCCTCATTCCTCCGTCTTGCATATGAAAAATCATTCTGCGTTATATGGCTAGGAACTTATTTTTCGGTGTACTAGTATACAAGTAAAAGCCTATAAAAAGCACGCAAAATATTGCGTGCTTTTTAAGTTTATGTTAATATATGATATATCAAAGAATTTATCAGAGGATTTAGAGTTAGGAGTAATATCATGGCAGTAACAATACAGCAGATCGCAGAACGTGCAGGAGTATCAAGAGGAACCGTAGACCGTGCTTTGAATAACCGGGGGCGGATCGACCCCAAAGTTGCAAAACAGATCAAACAGATCGCGGATGAGATGGGCTATGTTCCGAAGAACAGGAAGAGGTCTGCATCCCAGAAAGGGAAGATCAAGATCGGAGTTGTCACGCAGCTTGCCAGATCTTCATTTATGCTGGAGGTGAACCGGGGAATCCGGCAGGCGGCAGAAGAATTGGAAGAGAAAGGAATCGAGCTGATAGTCAGGGAAGGCTTCTCCGTAGACGAAGAAGAGCAGCTTGGCGCCATCGACGCGCTGGTGCGGGAAGGTATTCAAGGGCTGGCCGTGATGCCGGTGGATTGTGAGGGCATCCGCGTCAAATTAAACTGGCTGATCGAAGAGAAGAAGATACCGGTAGTCACGTTTAACTCGGACCTTGTGGGAACAAAACGAAGCTGCTATGTAGGAATGGACAACCAGAAGAGCGGACGCACGGCAGCCGGACTTCTCGGAATGCTGACGGGGGGAACCGGGAAGGTTCTTGTGATCACAGGATTCTTCAGCAACCATGTGAACAATGAGCGGGTGGACGGATTCGTGGAGGAACTTAAGAATTCTTATCCGAACCTTGAATTGGCGGGAGTACAGGGCAGCTTTGATGATTCGGAGGAAGTCGATAGGATCATCACGAATACCATACTGAGTATGCCGGGGATCAACGGAGTCTTCGTAGCTTCAGGAGGGCAGGAGGGGATTCAGCGTGCCTACGAGAAGCTGAAGCTGGAGAGACGCCCCTTTACCGTGATCTACGACCTGACTCCGAATAACAGGCAGGCGTTAAAAGACGATGTGGCGGACTTCCTCATTGATCAGGAGGCGTATGTACAGGGATATCAGCCGCCGCTGATCCTGGCAGATATCCTGCAGAAAGGAAAGCCGGTGGAAGAGGAGTACAGGTATACGGATATCAATATCAAGACAAAATATAATATATGATCCGAACTACAGCTCCTCCTCATCTTTTGCTTCCAACACCGCCCTGACAGTCTGTTCCAGTACCGTCATATCAACCGGTTTGGCTACATGCGCGTTCATCCCGGCTTCCAGCGCTTCGCGGATATCCTCGGCGAACGCGTTGGCCGTCATGGCAATGACCGGGATCGTAAGCGCCAAAGGATGCCCCAGATCCCTGAGAGCCTTTGTGGCTTCGTAGCCGTTCATTACCGGCATCTGCACATCCATAAGTACAAGATCATACTGGCCCGGGTTTGATTTCCCGAATGTATCTACCGCGATACGCCCGTTCTCACAGATCTCGCAGGAAGCCCCGGCCATATCCAGAAGCTCCGTAAGAATCTCCGCATTGATCTCATTGTCCTCCGCCACAAGAATATGCATCCCGTCAAGCACGCTCTGCTCACCGGACGTCTCCGGCTCTGAATCCGGCGCAAGCAGGGTATCTAGCTTCTGGCGGAAGCTGGTAAGGAAGAACGGTTTTGCAAGGAACGCGTCTATGCCGGCAGCTCTTGCCTCATTTTCGATATCCGGCCAGTCATAGCTGGTCAGGATAAGGATCGGGATATCCCCGGAAGTCTCCTGACGGATACGTTTTGCTGTTTCTACCCCATCCATTACCGGCATCTTCCAGTCAAGAAGAACTACATGATAGGGGCGTTCCTCCTGCTTGGACCGTTTTACCAGATCTACAGCCGTCCGTCCATCCAGCGCGCAGTCCACGCTGACGCCGGTTCCTTCCATGGTCATTCGGATATTCTGACAGATCACCTCTTCATCGTCCACAGCAAGGATCCTTGTGATTCCCATTTTCTTCCAGAAGTCCTGATTGACCGCCTGATCGCTGATCTGAAGTTCCAGGTCCACAGTAAAAACAGAGCCTTTTCCCTTCTCGCTCTCAACAGTGATCTTACCGCCCATCAGATCCAGAAGATTCTTGGTAATAGCCATTCCAAGCCCTGTTCCCTGTATCTTATTGGTCACGCTGTCTTCCTCTCTGGTAAATGCATGGAAGATCTTCTTGACATATTCCGGGCTCATTCCATAGCCGTTATCTGCCACAATGAATCTGAAATGCGCCAGTTTTCGGGCGTATTGTTCAAGTTCCTGGACAGTGAAGGTCACGCGGCCGCCCTCTGGGGTGTATTTGACTGCATTGGACAAAAGATTCAGAAGGATCTGGTTCAGGCGCAGCTTATCCATCACGACCTGCTCATGCTTTAAGTCTTTGTTTAATACTTCAAAGCTATGACCCTTGGCCTTCATCTGCGGACGGATGATGGAATCAATATTCTCGATCATCTCCACCATATTTTCATCTGACAGGTTCAGAACCGTTTTGCCGGCCTCTATCTTGCTGATATCCAGGATATCGTTGATCAGTCCAAGCAGATGTTGGCTTGAAGAAGTGATCTTGCGGGTGTATTCCCGTACCTTCTCAGAATTTTCCGCATCCCTGGAAAGAAGAGCGGAAAAACCGACGATAGCGTTCATAGGAGTCCGTATATCGTGGCTCATATTAGACAGAAATGAGCTTTTGGCACGGTTGGCTTCTTCCGCGATCCTGAATGCCTGTTCCGCCGTTTCTTTGGAGCGGGCCAGCATGGTGTTGGATTCTTCCAGTTTTGCGTTCATCTCTTCCTGACGGCGCAGATTCTCCTGTTCCTGGCGGAACAGGCGGGCGCTGTTCTGCTGATTCGTAATGGTTACGGCAACAAGGATCAGCAATGCGATCAGAATGACTAACAGGATCAATAACATCCTGATAACGGCGCTCATCATATCCACGGTTCCGGAAGCCACATATTCTGCCGGAATAAGAAACAGCAGAAGAGTGTCGTAGTCTGTCAGAGATGTAAGGCAGTAGTAGTACTCCGTACCGTCATACTCGAAATTCGTACTGATCGGATCCTTACTGCCAAGAGCCTTCCTGATATCAGAGTATTGCTGTCCTTTCATATCTTCCAGCACTTTGAGTACATTATATGATTGAATGGTATTTTCCTCGGAGGTGTTGTCATGCATCCGGGTTCCGTTGCTTTTCAGGATATAGGTTTCGCTGTGGTTGCCGTAAGCAGCGCTGTCATAATACTCCGTCAAGGTGTGTACATCCTTAAGAAGAACGATATGGGTGAAGATCGTATCCGCATCCTCCCCGGCCATAATCGGCGTATCAAGCTTCTGTACAAAAGCCCAATAGCTGCTCTCGTACATGCGGGAATCGGTAATAAAGGTATAGCGGGCTTCTCCGCCGGATATCCGGTCCAGATCTGTCCAGACGCCATGCTTTCCCTGCGCGTCGTAACAATTCCCCTGGCTGTCCAGCAGCATGAATATGGAACTGTAATGATCCGTTTCCAAGAGCTGTTCCGTATCCTTGATAAATCCGTCGGCTGTATCAAACTCCTTATATTCAAGAGCGTTGACGGCTGCGGTCAGATAATTCCAGTGAGAGTCCAGTGCATTGTCCAGGTTCGTTCTTACCTGGGAAGTGATCTCATTCAACTGTGTCGTGCGTTCTTCAAAGATCTGTGCCTGCAGATAGTTCGCAAAATATCTGCCGCTGATCAGAAGAAACAGAAGCAGGCAGAATGCCAGCACCGCCGGAAACGCTATATGATATTTTTTCCTGTCGGGTCTCATCCGGTCTTCCTCGCTTTCCTGATCTATAATTTAGGATCAATTATATTAATGAAGTGTGATATAATCCGTAGGCGCTGCAAGCTGCCGGCCTTTGAGCAGACGGTCCGCAACGATCTGCTTATAGACTGCCTCGGACTTTTTATACTTGGTAATGCCCGCCGCCTTAAGGGCCTCCTTATGCATCAGAACCTCGTTGCCGAGTACAGCCACGGAGTACACTTTTTCAGGCTTTAGTTCTTTTCCTTCTATGGTCAGCTTTTTAAGATCATAACCGGCGTCCGTCTTGCCGACTTCCATCTCAAAACCGCTGGATACATAGAGTGAAGAATCATTGATGACCGAGCCTCTTTTCCCTGATTCAGTAAGAACGTAGTCCATGTAATCGTGCATCTGACTGCCGGTCATCTCGCACAGAAGGATATCAATAGATTCTCCCATTGTCAGGAAACGAAGCTCTTCTTCGGTATAATCTCCGGCATGGATATCCCCTGAGACATTGATCGACTGACCTGTCAGCAATTGTGTGCCTAACTCTTCCCGCACCGAATTCATGACCGCAGATGCCGCAGGACTGCCGCCGTCCGGGTCAAAGGTATAGGAATAACCGGTATCTATATGGGCCGCCTTCTTTGGCGATGCAGGTTCTCCTTTCATCGACTCATTAAAAGCACAAAAAGCAGACTGCGCATCAGGATATTCCCCTGTGATCATTCCCTGTACCACCTGTTGGGAAATAGAAAACATATCGGAGGAAGCCAGCCGGATATACAGACGGTTGCTGTCAATGTACGGCTGGATGTGCTCCATTACAGGTGAGAGAGCAAGCTTGGTCTCGTTCGTATATGCGATCATATCCTGACCTGTTGAAATATATCTGAGTCCGTCAGGCCCTACCATGGCATTAAGAATATCATAGATCAGTTCTTCGCGGGCGGGATCTGATTTGGCGGCTGCGCTGGCTGCCACCTGAAAAGCAGGATAGGTCAGATACCAGTTGTCATCAGAGGTTTCCCCGTAGTAGGGCATCATCACAGATTCTTCTTCAACTCCGTAATGAGTAGCTTCCGAGCTGGTTCCCCGTATCATAGCCGTCTCATGTTTCTGGAACGCACGGAATACCTCTGCGGTATCATATTCCAGGTCGGACGCATTGATTCCTGCGTATTCGATAAATTCCCGCAGCCGTTCAAAGACCGGCAGCCAGACCTCCTCGCTTAGCTGGTCTGTCTGCCCGCTTTCGTATTGCTGCCGCCATTCTCGGCCTTCCTGAGATGTCAAACGCTGCACCGAAAGTCCCTGCAGAATCTCCATACAGGTGTAGTCCGCCGAAAAATTAGATCGGAAGGGACGGATACCATGCTTCTTCAGCGCTTCGCAGGCTTCTTTGAATTCCTGGTAATTGGCAGGGAGGCTGATGTTGTATTCCTCCAGAAGCGGCTTATTGACGATGATGCCGTCGATCTCCGCACATACTGGAAGCCAGTTCACCGTACCGTCGCTGTATGTATAACTGCGCAGGTATGACTGGTGAAAAGCGCCGGCTGCTTCGGAATCGCTCAGATCTATCAGAGAATCCTTAAAAGAAGCCACGTCTCCCAGGGAAAAACGCCGTACCGTAAGGATATCAGGAAGATTTCCATTCTTCTCCTTGAATTTGTAGAAATCCGTGGAGTTTGTGATCACGTAAAATTCAAAGTTAACATCCGGGAAACTCTCTTGCAGGTACGGTCCGTAGTTCTCGGTGAGCTCGTCGCTCCAGAACGCGACCGTGACCGTATCCTTCCTGCCGTCAGCTTCCTCGCCAAAGCCGCTGCCGCATCCGGCGAGAAGCGATATTATCACGGCTCCTGCCAACAACCATACTATCCATTTCTTTTTCCTCATAGCAGTCACTTTTCCCTTTCGTTTTTACAGGCTCTCCTAAAGCCTTTTATAAGGTCATCGCCTTGTCATTTACACTTATTTCCAGGTATTTTTACCAGGAGAAACCGTTTTCTGCTCTTTGAGCCAGGCATGCAGAAATTCCTTCAAAGAGCCGGTATGTACCTGGGCAGAATATTCCTTTGCGGTTTCTTCCGTATATCCCTGCGTTAGAAACGCGATCTGATAGCTCTCATCCGCTTTTAGTTCGGTATCGCCTTGGGTCACCAGAAGATAAGGGAACGGATTACCGTCGCCTGCCGCGTCAAAGCCTGCCTTAGCCAGTTCCTCTGCTTCGGATCCCGTCATGGTCATCATGGCATATTCCCCGTCGACACCCGGACAGATGGTCGCTACCTTATCAAGATTGATCATTCCCGCATAGAGCTTCCCGGTAATGCCGGAATTGATCTCTATGCCGCCTTCATGAAAACCGCCCAGGGGAACCATGACGGCATCCGCACCGGACTGGCTGCCAAGCGCTTCGCCCACCAGCCTGCCGGTCTCCTCCAGGCTGAAATCCGCCGTGCTTTCACAGAAATAAATCTGTTCGGACTGGTTCAGATAGTTCTGCATCAGTTCGTCCATCCGGGCAATACACTTTGTTTTGTCCATGCCGTTCTCTGTACGCATCCAATCCTTGTAAGCCTGCCCGATATCGGCAAGAACTGGTTCCCATCCTGTATAAGTCATAGGAAATGCACGGCCGTCCAGGAATGCCTCATGCGCGTCGCTGATCATGGAATCTTCCGGGACAGCGGTACTGTTTAAAGTGCTCATGACACAAGGAGTCTCCTCGTCAACAAATGCTGCCTGCCCTTCCTTCGAATAAATCAGGGAGAGAAGCTTTACCGCATCCTCAAGCTTCTTCTCATTCCCCGGTTCGGCCAGACGGCTGCTTAATCCAAAATAATAAGTCGGGTTGTACATGTATATGTTCTTGCTTCCGTCTTCGCTGATAAAAGGCATCATGCCAAGCTTATCGCCGGTCTCCGGCAATTCCGTGATATTGACGGTCTGTACTGCCGTACAGAATACGGATCTGCGGCCGCCAAGATAGGAGAGGATCAGTTCCGGGTTGCTTGGATCCTCTTTATCAGTGTGAAACATGCCGATGTCCATATACTGCTCTGCGAGGTCCATGGTATCTTCCCACATTCCCTTTGCCGCGGCATCTCCCGCAAGGAAGTCCTGTTCCCATTGAACCCCCTCAACGGTTGTGAGCCAGTCGGTCTTGGCAAGATTGAATACGGCGGAAAAGGGACCGCCGGTAAGACGCGTGCCTATTACGCCGGGAATCAGCCCTTCGCCGCGGATCTCCTCACATAAGGACTTCAGTTCTGCAAAATCGGAAGGAATCTCCCAGCCGTGTTCCTCCATCAGCGTCTTATTGTAAAATATCCCGTACATGGCGTAATTGACGGGAAGGAGATAGATCCCTCCGTCAACGGATACCTGATCCAGAACGGAAGTAGGAAAATCATCGATAAAAGGATAGCCGGACAGATCGATCAGTCGTTCCTTCGCCAGATCCGTATCAAAGATCTGGGAAGTGATAAAGATGTCGGGAATATCGTCCGCCCGCATCTGTTCCCAACTGTAGGCAGTACGGTTGCTTCCGGTATAAGAGATGAATTCCAGTTCAATATCGGGATATTTTTCTTTTGCCAGTTCTAAAAATTTCTGATGCCCGCCGTAACTGCCCCAGGTTCCCCAGGTGAGAGCGCCGCCGCTATCCGAAGCATCACCGGAGGCTTTTTTGCAGCCGGACAGCAGAAATATCAACAGGAGCATCAATACAGAAAGAAATGCTGCAATGCAGCGCCGATTCTTAATTATCATAGAAAATCAACTCCTCACATTTTAGTTCTATACATAAAATACAAATTATATTTTACACCAGCGATATTAGAAAAACAAGAGGTACTCCGCCGCCGCACAAGATTTATGGAAAATATTGAGACAGATATTAAAGATTATGATACAATAGGTAAATCTGGAAGAAATGCCTGATATATATAATCGATCAGAGGAAAAGGAGTTGATAGTATGGTTAAGATCAATTGCGAAAAATGTGTCGGATGCGGTCTGTGCGCAGAAGACTGTATTGCCCAGAACATAAAGGTAGGCGAAAAAGCGGCCGTGAAGGGAGAGTGCCTGCAGTGCGGCCATTGCGTCGCGGTCTGTCCGAAGAACGCGGTCTCGATCCCGGATTATGATATGGATGACGTGGAAGAATATCAGGAGGACAGTTTTAAACTGGATCCGAATAACGTGCTGCATGCGATCAAATTCCGGCGCAGCATCCGAAGCTATCAGGAGGAGAAGGTGTCCCGCAGGAAGCTTGAACTCCTTGCCCAGGCAGGACGCTATACGGCTACGGCGGTGAATAACCAGGGCAGTTATTTCGTATTTGTCCAGGATGAACTGGATGAATTAAAAGACAGGGTGTGGAGATATATTGACGGAATAGAGGAAAGAGATGGAGTTAAGGACGCTGCACTGGCGCCTTATATCCGGTTTAACCGGCGAAGGAAGGAGAATCTGGCGGACGACTTTCTCTTTCGCAATGCTCCGGCAGTTCTTTTTATCACTTCCGACTGGCCTTTAGATGCTGGGCTGGCCGCGCAGAACATAGAGAGTATGGCTGTTTCCCTGGGAATGGGAGTTCTGTATAACGGTTATCTTGCCCGGATCGCAGAAGCAGATGAAGATGTGAAGAAATGGCTTGGAATTGAAGGAAAACCTGTAAAAGCATGTATGCTGCTGGGTTATCCGGCAAGGACTTATGTAAGAACGGCGCCCAGAAAAGAGCCGAATGTGATCTGGAAATAAGTCAAAGCCCCGGATATTATAGAAGCCAATCCTAAATCGGATTGGCTTACTCTTGATTTCCCGGTACAATGCTATTTTCCCTGAGCATCCGGATCGTCATCAAACTCATGGACGGACTCATAAGCAGGTTTTCCCATCGTGAGGAGCCCGATATAAGTGGATATAACCAGCTTCTGTGGGATGGTCCGCAATGAGACCGTCCCGTTCCTTCAGCACCTGAAATGCGATCATCAGATCCGCTCCGGCAGAAATAAAATTGACCATCATAGTCAATAATGACACCGTACCGGGATATATATAAATAAAAAGCACACTGCCGAACCCCAATACGATAAAAGGTGTCAGAACGCCGGCCAGATATGCTCTTTTTGCTAATACTGCTTTACAGGCACAGCTCGGCATCATTGCATTGATGTTAAACTGAACGACATTCCAGCCTTTCCCGCTGGCAACTGCCCATCCTATCCCATGTAATAATTCATGTATGACAACAGAAACCGCAATAATCGCTATAAACATAACGTAAAAAGCGATCCCGTTTACCTCCAGTAAAAATGCTCTTTCAATCAGCAAAAAACGATACAATAATCCGAAGACGATTACAAACGGCAGCGCGCAAAGAGTTCCGAAAACCATGGCCTTCCCGGACGTGATCGTAACGTCTTTTTCTTGATAGCCTTTTTCATGTAAATCTGCTTTCATCCTTTCAAAATCTTCACTGTGATGATCCATCAGTGTATCCTCCTCTATAAGAAGAGCTGTGCAATAATGATCACAAACCAGACAACCAGCAAAAGACCATTGAGACGTGCCAGCAGACGAAGGACTTTGTTTTCCGGCAGCTCGCCTCCGAAGATAGGGTTTACGGAATACAGACAGCTTGCAGCTATGATCAGTCCGGAATAATTAGAAGCATTATTCATATTTCCTCTGTAAATAGAAAGGAAATATCCCATAAAGGCCAGGAAAAGAGCCGTCAGCATTACCACGTGGTTGGATAAGATTGATTTTGTTTTCATAATGAATACCTCCTGTTGTTTTGTTATCTTGAAATCACTATAACAGACAGAAGGTCAAATTATTCATTTTTTACGCGAATTGTCCGTTTGGTTTCACGAACGGTGATTGATCAGGGTGCAGCTGCAGCTTGAACGGTCACACTCTTATTTTGCGTCCCGTTTTCTCTGTGCATTGTATTCTGTTTTGGCTCTTCTGGACAGGGGACATTCCGTTCCATTGTCCAAAATGACCGCCTGGCATTTCAGGTCCACAGTCCGGATCCGGCTGCGGTTTACCAGAAATCCTCTGTGACACCGCCAGAAATCCTCACCCAATTCTTCCGCGAAATGCTCCAGACTGCTGTTAAATTCCAGCAGTTCGTTATCCAGATGCAGGCAGAGCGTGTGTTTAAATCCCAGAGCCTCGAAATAAAGGATCGTTTCTACCGGGATGTGCCGGATGGTATCAAACAACCGGATCGTACAATATCTGCCATGTTTGGGCTGTTCACTGGCAAGCCGCTGCTGTATGCTTGTCAGACATTCTCTCACCCGGACGGCCATTGCGTTATAGTCGCCTTTTACGATATAATCCAGAGCTTCCAGCCGCAGCCGGAAGGTTTCAAAAGCCAGATCATGATGCGCCGTGATAAATACAATGAACCCCCGCGGATCGTGGAGTCTCAGCTTCTGCGCCAGCTCCAGCCCGCTCATCCTGCCCGGAAAATCAATGTCAAGGAAATATACCGCCGGTATGGTATCCTTTGTCTGCAGGTCCAATAATCTTTCCGGCGTATCCGCCTCGCGGACAGGCCCCATATCTCCGTTCAATATGGTAATCTGATTCGAAATGATGTGTTCCAGCCGGTCGGCCACCGGCTTTTCATCATCACATATATAAATCGGAATCATTTGTCTCCTCCTACGCCGCCGGAAGTCTCAACTCTTGCACAAAATAGCCGTCCTTTAAGTAGGTTCTCGCAACACAACCCTTACACCTGGACACGATCCGCCGATAACTCGTAAGCCCTGTCCCCCGGCCTTTCCCCTTTGTGGTATAGCCCTTCCGGGAAAGTGCGGACAGCTCCGGCGCTCTGTCATAATTATTGGAAACTGCGATATATAGTTCTTTTTCTTCCTGAAGCAGAACGATCCGCACCGTTCCGGCCATTTGAGGCGCGGCCTCCATCGCGTTGTCGATCAGGATTCCCAGGCTTCGGAGCAGATCTTCCGTTTCCATCACAACCTTGCTGTCTACCGGATAGAGTACCTCAAGCGCTGAATGGATCTCTCTTTTCCGCATATCCGCCAGCTTTGCGGTCAACAGGCTGCGCAAAGGATAGAGCGTGATATGATTCAGACCGTCCATTTGCTGGATCTCCTGCCCCAGCTTTTCATCGAAATAGCTGCTGGTCTTTCTCATAAACTCCTGAATCCCCGCAAGATCACCTTCCTGCGCCTGCAGGGTCAGGCCGGAAAACAGATTGGTAAAATCATGGCGGAAAGCGCGTATCTCCTGCTGCAGCTCCTCCAAAAGCTCCATATGCGCCTGATTCTGTGCGATCGTTTCCTCCTGCGCCCGGATCTTATCCTGTCCCGCGGCATACATGGCCAGGAACTGCACCCAGAACAGGGCGGCTACAATGAGCGCGAAAAAGAATATGCTATAACCCACGCCCGGCTCAGTATCTGGATACAGCCAGTTCAATACCTGCCAGACACACATCAGCAGGAAGCTGAAAAGCAGCGTTCCCGCTGCCCATGATCTTCTGGAAAACAAATGTGAAAAATATCGGTAGAAGCTGCTTTTTCTCAGTATCCACACAACAATTGCAGCGATCGGCAGCACTGCCAGGTACGGAATAAAAATCGTAATAAATGTATACAGATACATTCCGCCGAATATTGGGCTGTAATAAGATGCCGCTTCCTGAAGGACAGAATTTGCCGTATAGGCAATAAAATTTCCCAGAAAAGAGGCAGCCAGCCCCTGCCAGAAATCCGTCCCCAAAAAACGGCGCAGTACGAGCGCCAGCACGGCCGAATGCAACAGATTCCCAATCGTGCCATTCAAAAGATTGAATACATTTTCATACTCGTATGCGTCAGCCTGCATATAAGCTCCGACCATACCTGCGAGTATCAAAGCATTTCCCAGCAGATAATAGACGGTATAGATCAGACAGGGAAGTATTTTCATCTTTTTCCCTAAAATCCCGGATGCCAGAGCATACAGCCCTACTCCAAAACAAACAAGTGAAAAACCCACTGAAAACAACCGAAACGAAAGCGGCATAACCAAATCCTCCTGCTTGTATAATCTACACACATCATTATATATGATACTTTCGTCCGGTGCAACACTGAAAGTTAGTATTAGTGTTTGGGTATGTTTACTCATATGGGATATTGACAGACGGGTGGATAATATCAAGAAATATGTTGTCAAAACGGTGTGTCTAATTTATAGTTATGGTATAAACTTTACTTAATATTGGGTATAAAGATGAGGCTGAATAAGAATGACTTTAGGAGGTGAGACATTGAAGAAATGTTTTAATGTAAACGGACCATGTTATCCGGATGAAAATTATATGGTCAATCTGGATGAACGTATGATAAGAATAAAGGAACTGGTTGATAAGCAGAAGTATTTTGTGATAAACCGTGCCAGACAATATGGGAAAACAACAACGCTATGGGCATTGAGACAGTATCTAAAAGAGGAATATAATGTTCTTTCTACGAATTTTCAGCGAATGAGTTCGGCTGTTTTTTATGATGAACATACTTTTTCCAGAGAGTTTGCAAATATGATCGTCCGGATCATTAAAAATAAAAATCAGGAAATTTCCGGTTTTGCTAAAGAGGATATCCAGGCGTTGGAGAAAGCGGCCGCCGATCATAGGATAAATATGGCGGATTTATTTTATTTACTCAGCAATCTTTGCGAAACATCCAGGAAGCCTGTAGTATTGATCATCGACGAGGTAGACAGTGCTTCGAATAACCAGGTTTTTCTCGATTTTCTGGGGCTGCTTCGAGGCTATTATCTGGAGAGAAAGCAAACTGCAATTTTTCATTCGGTTATTTTGGCAGGCGTATATGATATAAAGAATTTAAAACAAAAACTTCGTCCTGATGAAGTACAAAGATATAATAGTCCCTGGAATATTGCGGCTGATTTTGATATTGATATGAGCTTTTCTGTGAAAGATATTGAAGGGATGTTGTCGGAATATGAGAAGGATCATCAGACAGGAATGAATATCGAAAGAATGTCGGAAGCGATTTATGATTATACTTCTGGTTATCCGTACTTGGTATCAAGAATCTGTTTGCTGTTGGATGAACAGATTGCAGGGAAAGCGGGATTTGAATCAACAAAATATATCTGGTCTGATGCAGGAATTGCGGAGGCTGTAAAGATTTTGTTGAATGAATCTAATACTTTATTTGATGATATGCGAAAGCAGATTGCCAGTTATCCGGAATTGAAGAAAATGCTGTATGCAATCTTGTTCTATGGGCAGAGTTTTGCCTACAATCCTGACAATTATGCGATTGATATCGGAAGAATGTTTGGATTTCTCGGAGAATGCAATGGACAGGCTGTCGTTGCAAATCGTATATTTGAGACAAGAATCTATAATCTTTTCCTGTCTGAGGAATTATTGGATAATAAATCTTATATAGCAGCGTCCGAGATTAAGAATCAGTTTATCCGGGAAGGTTATTTGAACATGGATGTGGTCATGGCAAAATTTATGCAGCATTTTACAGAAGTTTATGCAGATAGTTCAGATACGTTTAAAGAAGAAAACGGGCGACGTCTTTTCTTGCTTTATTTAAAACCAATTATTAATGGAAAAGGAAATTATTATATAGAGGCGCAGACCAGAAATCAGCGCCGGACAGATGTAGTTATTGACTATCTCGGACAGCAGCATGTTGTAGAAATGAAAATATGGAGAGGGGAAGAGTATAATCGAAGAGGTGAAGAACAGTTGTTTGATTATCTCGAATATTATCATTTAGATAAAGGATACTTGCTGAGCTTTAATTTCAATAAAAAGAAACAGGCTGGCATAAAAGAAATTAACCATAAAGGAAAACGGATTTTAGAAGTTGTGGTATAGTATTCCATCCGGTCAGAACCGATATTTTTTACCTGCAAAATGACGGGACAAATGCTGAGGTTTATATTACACTGACTATAGACGGCACAGTAAGGCTTCATTTAAGAATATTTGACAAAGGCGGTGGAGACTTGGATTGGACAGAGCGCATGAACTAGGTAAAGCTGACATTTTACTGCCGTCTGCATTTTGAAATTGTGATGAAGGGAGTCGAGAAGATGGAATATACGATCATGGAACGGGAGGCTTTCAAGGTTCTGGGGATACGAAGGATCACACCTTACGGCGGCGGTACATGGGCTGTCGTGAAAGGCGACGGAAGCAACGGCAGGATCCAGGAATTAAGCGGTCGTTTTTTTGACTTAGGTCTTTGCTTTGGGTTTGGAGAGGACGGAAGCAATGATTATATGTGCGCGGTAGAGTGGGAGGGTGGCGAGGCGGAAGGCTTCGAAAGCTTTTCATTTCCGCCGGCTGTGTGGCTTATCTTTGAAGCAAAGGGCAGAATATCCGATCATGTGCTTGGAAATGTATGGAAACGCATTAATCAGGAATTTCTGCCCAACAGCAAGTATGTTAAATGTATGGCGACGATTGAGAAATATGTGATCTGGAACGAGGCGGAAGATTACTGCCACGTAGAGATCCAGATTCCGGTCAAGCTCAAAAAATCTTAGAATCTTACAATATTACTTATCGCCGTTGATTTTCCGGATCACACGGCATGGATTGCCTACAGCCAGTGAATTCTCGGGGATATCCTTTGTAACAACGCTTCCGGCTCCAATCACGGAGCCGTCGCCGATGGTTACGCCCGGCAGGACAATGACGCCGCCGCCCAGCCAACATCCGTTTCCGATTTTGATCGGCAGTGCATAGGTCTGGAATTTTTCCAATTGGGAATCCTGGTCCAGGATGTATCTTTCGGCAAATTCTACCGGATGGGTTGCCGTATAAAGCTGAACGTTTGATGCGATCAGTACGTTGCTGCCGATGGTGATCTCGTTACAGTCGACAAAGGTACAGTTCATATTCACAGATACATGATCTCCGATGTAAATATTCCGCCCGTAATCACAGATAAAGGGTGATCCGACAGTCACATTTGCGCCGATCCCACCGAATAATTGCTTCAGGATGTTGTATTTTTCTTCTTTCTGCTCATATGCAAGAGCATTGTACTCTTTTAACAGCTTTCTTGCGTGACTTTTGAATCCCAAAAAGACGGGATCATGACAATCATAATATTCTCCAGCCATGCATTTCTCTAATTCATTCATAGGCTCACCTCCATGATTGATTTGATTATATCCTAATTTACTCCTGTTTGACAAGAGCACACTTAATAGAAAATCCAAAGTGTTTGCTTTTAAATGCGTGCTATTTGCGTGCTATAGATTGTGTGTGTTTGTAGGAAATATACAAATAGAAACCACAATATTTGTACATAATATGGGAATTTCAAAATCTTGAAAATAATACTTGAAATTTTCGTACACGCGTGCTATTGTATAGACATCAAATAAACACGCAATAAAGCACGCAAATAAAAATAGCACGCAGAGAATGGAGGAAGCAAAGATGAAATATGTAGAGTTCGATTCATCCAGACCGATGGATCTGGTATTGTTGGGAAGGGTGGCAATTGATTTCAACCCGGCTTACAACGACCAGGTGAAGGAAGAGTTCAAGCCATTAAAGAAGGTACATATGTTTGAGAAGTTTGTGGGAGGTTCACCGGCGAATATTGCAGTAGGCGTTACCCGCCACGGCATGAAGGCAGGCTTCCTTGGCAAGGTATCCGACGATCAGTTCGGAGATTATGTAGTGGATTATTTTGACGAGCAGGGAATCGACACTTCACACATCACCAGATGCACCAACGGCGAGAAGTTAGGGCTTACATTTACCGAGATGTTATCTCCGAAGGAGAGCAGTATCCTGATGTACCGCAACTGCATCGCTGACTTACAGCTCCATGTGGACGACATCGACGAAGAGTACATCAAGAATGCGAAGGCTATCCTGATCTCCGGTACGGCTCTTTCAGAGAGTCCGTCAAGGGAGGCGGCGATCAAGGCGGTGATGCTGGCGAAGAAGAATGACACGAAGGTGATCTTCGATATCGACTACAGGGAATACAATTGGAAGAACAGTGATGAGATCTCTATCTACTATTCTATCGTAGCAAAGGAAGCGGACATTATCATGGGCTCCAGAGAAGAGTTTGACCTGACGGAGAAATTAATCAAACCAGGCATGACAGACGAGGAGAGCGCTGCGCTGTGGCAGGGTTACAATGCGAAGATCGTTGTGATTAAGCATGGTATGAAGGGATCGACGGCATACACCTGCGACGGACAGAAGTTCAGCATCAAACCGTTCCCGGTAACGGCAAGAAAAGGCTTTGGAGGCGGCGACGGATATGGTTCTGGTTTCTTATATGGATTGTATCAGGGATGGGAGATCATCGACTGCCTGGAATTCGGTTCTGCGGAAGCATCCATGATGGTAAGAAGCAACAATTGTTCCGATTCCCTTCCGGGACCGGATGCGGTGCACGCATTTATTAAGGAAGAGAAAGAACAGTTCGGCGAGATGATCGCAAGAGTATAGAGAGTGTGAGGAATAATCCAGAACTAGTGAGATGTTGGAGAAGTTAAGTGATAGATCTGTGATCGGACAGGAGATAGGTAGTTATAAATCAAGATCTGTCGGAAGATAGAGCAGATTAATATATTAAGTTTAGGATAGATTAATATTTGGAATAAAAGAGATAGAAGGAGAGGAAAAGAGATGGTTAAAACAGTAAGAATGACCGTAGCACAGGCAATTGTGAAGTTCCTGGATAACCAGTATGTTTCCATGGACGGCAAGGAGACAAAGTTTGTAGAAGGATTCTTCACCATATTCGGGCATGGTATCGCAGTAGGATTAGGAGAAGCGCTCGACTCAAATCCGGGGAACTTAAGAGTTCTCCAGGGAAGGAACGAGCAGGGCATGTGCCATGTGGCAACAGCATTTGCGAAGCAGAGCAACCGCAGAAGGATCATCCCTTGCGCATCTTCTGTAGGCCCCGGCGCGGCGAATATGGTAACGGCATGTGCCACCGCAACGGTAAATAATATCCCGCTTCTGGTGTTCCCGGCGGATACCTTTGCATCACGCCAGCCGGATCCGGTGCTTCAGCAGTTAGAGCAGAGCAACAGCCTTGCAACGACCACCAACGACGCGTTCAAGCCGGTCTGCAAATACTGGGACAGGATCACAAGACCGGAGATGATCATGACGGCGCTCATCAATGCCATGCGTGTCCTGACGGATCCGGCGGAGACGGGAGCCTGCTGTATCGGTCTTTGCCAGGATGTAGAGGGTGAGTCCTATGATTTCCCGGAATATTTCTTCGAGAAGAGAGTGCACAGGATCACAAGACCTGTAGCGGTAGAAGAGGAACTGGAAGACATTGCCGAGATCATTGCGGGAGCGAAGAAGCCGCTGGTGATCGTAGGAGGCGGAGTACGCTTCTCAGAGGCGGGAGAGGTTGTAGAGCAGTTCTGTGAGGAATTCAAGATTCCGTTCGGAGAGAGCCAGGGAGGAAAGAGCGCATGTAAGTCAAGCCATCCATACTGCCTGGGCGGAATCGGTGTGACCGGTACCTATGCATCTAACGTGATCGCAAAGGACGCGGACGTAGTGATCGCCATCGGTTCCAGACTGTCTGATTTTACGACCAGCTCCAAGTGGCTGTTTAAAGATGAGAATGTGAAATTCGTTACTATTAATAATTCCAGATACCACGCATATAAGATGGATGCTGTGAAGGCTGTGGGCGACGCGAAGGCGACGGTAACGGCGCTGTCAGAAAAGCTTCGCGCCAGAGGTTATGTATCTGCTTACGCAGGAGAGATCGAAGAAGCGAAGGGCGCATGGGATAAGGAGATGGCAAGGCTTGGCGCCATCGAGTATACCGGGGATGATTTCGAGCCGATGATCAAGGCAAGAGATCCAAGGACGATCCCGGAATTCGTGAAGCTTACAGACGGAAAGATCACACAGACGGCTGCGCTTGCGGCGATCCGCAGAGTCATCGACGAGGATGCGACGATCATCACGGCAGGCGGTTCTCTCCCAAGCTGTATGCAGAGGGTATGGACCACAGATAAGCGCGGCGGTTATCATGCAGAATACGGGTATTCCTGTATGGGATACGAGGTGGCGGCAACTCTCGGCGTGAAGTTTGCGGAGCCGGACAATGAAGTTTACTGTGTAGTGGGAGATTCCAGCTTCCAGATGCTCCACAGCGAGATCATGACCATCATGCAGGAGCGGAAGAAGGTAAATATCCTGGTATTCGATAACTGTGGATTCGGCTGTATCAACAATCTGGAGATGAACCACGGAATCGGAAGCCTTGCGACAGAGTTCCGTTACACGGACGGCAAGAAGCCTTGCGGAGACTTGATCCCGGTTGACTATGCTAAGGTTGCAGAAGGTTACGGCCTTAAGTCCTATACCTGTAAGACCATCGCTGAACTGGAAGCGGCGCTTGAAGATGCGAAGAAGCAGGAGATCGCTTGTCTCTTCGATCTGAAGGTCATTCCAAAGACCATGACGGACGGATATGAGTCCTGGTGGAACGTAGGTCTTGCGGATGTATCGGAGAAGGAGTCTGTCAGAGCAGCATGGGAAGGTGTTAAGACAGGCAGAGAAGCAGCCAGAGATTATTAAGATCAGCAGGCAGGAAAATATAGAAGGAGGCATGGCATCAGATGAGCAAAGTATTTGGCTATCCAGAGTTTGATGATAAGGGCGAGATGATCCTTACCACTTATGACAATGAATATAAAGCAATGATGATGGATATCCGTGTATATCGGATGAAAGCGGGCGAAGTAAGGAAGTTTCAAAGAGACGGAGAAGAGACTGCGGTCCTTCTCCTGTCAGGAGATCTTAACTTCGCATGGGAAGATAAGAAGGAGACCGTTACCAGAAAGGACGTATTTACAGAAGGGCCATGGTGCGTTCATGTAAGTACGGGTGTGGAAGTGGAAGTGACAGCCAACGCCGAGACCGAGATCCTGGTACAGTGCACGCACAACGACAAGACATTTGCAAGCCGGCTGTATGCCCCAGAGGATGCTCCGTGGGGATACTCAAGCGTAGGCAAATTCGGCAACGTGGCAAAGCGCCGCGTGAATACCATCTTTGACCATGACATTTCACCGGAATCCAACATGGTACTTGGCGAGGTCTTGAATGACAGAGGAAATTGGTCGGGGTATCTTCCGCACAGACATCCGCAGCCGGAGACGTACCTGTTCAAATTCGACCGGCCGGAAGGTTTCGGAGCAAGCTTCGTGGGCGACCAGGTATTTAAGAGCGTGAACAACAGCTTTTCCGCGATACCGGGCGGAGAGCTTCATCCGCAGGCTGTTGCGCCGGGATTCCAGATGTATACCTGTTGGATGATCCGCCATATCGACGGTAATCCGTGGCTTCAGACGGACCGCTGCGAGGATGAGAGATATACATGGATGCATGACGCGAATTTCTGATGTACGGATGTATGTATGAAGCAATACGCAGAAGGTAAATGCACCGGGATACCCGTATAGCTGGAAAATTAAGATGCAAAAAGAGATACGATTCATAATTATGAGGATTTTCTAAAAGAATTTCAGAAGGTGGAAATCTTTGAAGGGTAGTACAACATTGATTCAGATTATACCGGGAACAGAAATTATTTGTGATTGAAAATGTATAAAAATATAAAATATCATATAAAGGAGAACAAGCATGGAAAAATTAAAAGTATTTATCAACGGCGAATTCGTAGAATCCAAGACAGACGTGTGGTATGACCTCCACAATCCGTCTACCGGAGAGATCACCGGACAGGCTCCCTGCTGTACGACAGAAGAGGTAGAGGCTGCGGTTCAGGCTGCAAAGGCTGCATTCCCGGGATGGAGCGGCACTCCTGCGATCAAGAGAGCGCAGATCATGTACAAGATCCGCGAACTGATCATCCGCGACTATGAGGAACTGACCTACACGGTAGCAGAAGAGAACGGCAAGACCTGGGGCGAGGCTGACGGCGACGTTGCTAAGGCGAAGGAAGGAACAGAGCTTGCAACACAGGTTACGTCTCTGATGATGGGCGAATCCATGATGGATGCTTCCCGCGGATACGACACTGTAAAATACCGCGAGCCGCTCGGCGTATTTGCAGGGATCGCACCTGTAAACTTCCCGGCTATGATCCCGTTTGGATGGATGGCTCCTACCTGTATCGCAACCGGTAATACCATGGTGCTTAAGGCGGCTTCCCTGACACCAAGGACGGCGCTTAAGCTTGCCGCGATCTACAAGGAAGCAGGCGTGCCGGACGGCGTTATCAACGTGATCACCTGCTCAAGGAACGAGGTTGACCTGCTCCTGAACCATAAGGATATCAGAGGAATTTCTTTCGTAGGTTCTACTCCGGTAGGCAAATCCGTTTACCAGAGAGGCGCGGCGAACGGCAAGCGTGTGCAGGCTCTCTGCCAGGCGAAGAATCACGCGCTGGTAATGGCAGACTGTGCGCTTGAAAGAACCGTTGCAGGCGTGATCAATTCTGCATTTGGATGTGCAGGACAGAGATGTATGGCGCTTAGCTGTATCGTTGTTGAGGAAGCGATCGCAGACAAATTTGTTGAAGAGCTTGTAAGACAGGCAAAACAGGTGATCCCGACCAAGGCTTATGACAGATCCCACGCAAAGGGCGTGAAGACCATCGGACCGATCACATATGAGAAGCATTATCAGGAAGTGCTCCGCGATATCCAGAAGGGAATCGACGAAGGCGCGAAGTTGGTACTTGACGGACGCAACCCGGAATTGCCGGAAGATATGAAGAACGGTTACTTTGTGGCTCCGACGATCTTCGATCACGTGACACAGGAGATGAGCATCGGACGCGAGGAGATCTTTGCTCCGGTCCTTACTGTAAAACGCTGCAAAGACTTTGAAGAAGGTCTTGCTATGATGAATGAGAATCCATATGCAAATGGTTCCGTGATCTATACGCAGAGCGGATACTTTGCACGTCAGTTCACGAGATATACGGACGGCGGTATGGTCGGCGTAAACGTAGGCGTTCCGGTTCCGATCGGATTCTTCCCATTCTCCGGCCACAAGGATTCCTTCTTCGGAGATCTTCACTGTCTGGGCAAGGATGCTTACCGCTTCTTTACCGAGTCAAAGACCGTGACCACACACTGGTTCGACGAGGAAGAGAAGAAGACCATCGAAGTATCCACATGGGACGGAACGATCTAACAGTACGTTTGTTATAAGAATACAGCCGGTCCGGTCTATATAAGGCCGGGCCGGTATTCATTATCAGGCGGTTTATAACGGAAAAAGAAATGAAATAGGATTGGAATGAAAGACATGATACTTACAGGAACACAGAAGAAAAAGAGAATTTTAATGATGACATCCGGCGCGTTTGCGATCTTTTTTACCGGATTTCCCCATGTATGGTCCATCTATCAGCCATATGTGATGGAACAGGCAGGATGGACACAGGGACAGGCATCCATGTGCTTTTATCTGGCGCTGTGCGCGTTCGTCTTTGGAAATATAATCGGCGGAAGGCTTCAGGATCAGTATAATCCAAGGATGGCGGCATTCCTTGGAGGAGGTATCTTTTCAATAGGGATCCTGCTGTCCGCCTTTCTGATCATTCCGTCGCCCATACCGATCTATCTGACATACGGAGTTATGCAGGGATTCGGTCAGGGAATGATCTACACGTCTGTCATATCCACAGCACAGAAATGGTTTCCGGGGCGCACTGGTTTTGCCTCCGGCATTGTGGTGACGGCCAATGGACTGTGCGGCTTCTTCCTTGCTCCGGCGAGCAGAAAGCTTCTGGAGGCAGGAGGGCCGAGAACAGCGTTTCTGGTCATAGGCGCGGCTATTGCCGTATCCTGGATATTATGCAGCGTCTTCTTCTGCCTTCCGGAATCAGACGTCAGAGAAGAGACGATCCGATCAGGGAACGCAAGCCATGAAGCGTCGGCCAGCCGTCAGTTTACCTCGTTTGAAATGATGAGGACCAGGAGCTTTTACCTTCTGCTTGGAACGATGCTGTTCGGGCTGATCGCTTATTTTATGCTGTCTCCGGTATCCCAGACCTATCAGATCGGCATCGGTATTCCGGCGTCGGTCGCGGTGAGCGCGGTTATGCTTGGTTCGGTTATGAATGCGGCGACCAGGCTGATCCTTCCTACGCTTGCAGACAAGATCGGGAGGATCGTCTGCATCAAAGGCGTACTTGTCATATCTGCCGCGGCAATGCTGGTTCTCGTCAATTCACGCTCTTACGCGGCTACGGCGGCGATCATCGTCATGTATGGATGTTACGGCGGAATCATGGGCAGCTTTCCGTCATTTACAAGCTCCATCTTCGGGATGGAACATGCCGGAGAGAACTACGGATATGTCATGTTCGGAATCGTGATCGCAACCTTCGGCGCGCCTGTGATCACAGGCGTGGTTACCGGGAAAGGATACGGGATGCAGGCAGTATTTGCGATCGGAGCGGCATTCGCGGCGCTTGCACTGATCTGCATGGTGCTTCTTGGAAAGGAATTAAACCAGTCAAAACATAAAAGAGTAAGTGTCAACAGTTATAAGGAGGAGAAGAAAAATGGCTTTGGTAACAATGAAAAAACTGTTAGAGCAGGCAAGTAAGGAACGCAGAGGCGTCGGTGCATTCAGCGTGGGAAATATGGAGATGGTCAAAGGCGCCGTTCAGGCGGCGGAAGAGATGAATACTCCGATCATCCTTCAGATCGCAGAGGTGCGGCTTCCTCATTCGCCCCTTGCGCTGATGGGTCCGATGATGGTTCAGGCTGCAAAGGAAGCGAAGGTGGATGTAGCGGTTCACCTGGATCACGGTCTCACCGTCGAAACGGTGAAAAAGGCGCTGGAACTTGGATTTACCTCCGTCATGTTCGACAGCTCGAACTATTCTTTCGAGGAGAATATCGAGCGTACGAAGGAGGTAGCGGAGATTGCGAAGGGATACGGCGCTACCGTGGAGGCGGAGCTTGGCCTGGTAGGCGGGAGCGAAGACGGAAGTGAAGACCACGGAATCCGCTGTACGGATCCTGAATCCGCGAAGGTATTCTGTGAGCGCACCGGAATCGATGCGCTGGCAGTAGCGATCGGGAACGCCCATGGGAATTATCCGGTAGCGCCCACGCTTGCGTTCGACGTGTTGGAAGAGATCGAGAAAAGGACGGAAGTACCTCTCGTCCTGCACGGCGGAAGCGGGATCACAGACGATGATTTCAGACGCGCAATCTCTCTTGGAATCGTGAAGGTCAATATTGCGACGGCCAGTTTCAATCAGCTGACGAAGAGGGCCGAAGAGTATTTCCAGACGGAAGGAGCGCATAATTACTTCAAGCTGAACGAGGCTATGGTGCAGGGAACATACGAGAATGTGCGGCATCATATAGAAGTGTTTAACTGCAGATAAGCGATCCGTTCACATCAAAAAACAGACCATTTAGTCAATACCCTTGTATCCGCGGCAGCTTTTCACTATAATAGAAGCTATTACAGCGGACAGGAAAGGGAGTAAATTAACGTGATTCGGATTGCAGTCTGCGAAGATGAGCAGATTCTTTTGGAACGGCTAACAGGCCATATAAAAAATATATTGAACAAGCATTCTGTTATATTCAGCATCGAGGCATATACAAATGGAAACGTACTCCTTTCGCGCGGAACGTTCGATATCGTATTTCTTGATATTGCCATGAAGCCCCTTAATGGGCTTACGCTGGCAAAGAAGCTGCGTGCAAGAGGAGATGAGAGCAAACTGATCTTTATTACGGCGCACCAGCAATATGCCATCGATGCATATGATGTTCAGGCATTTCATTATCTGGTAAAACCTGTGGATATAAAAAAGCTGGAAACCATACTCTGGCAGCTCTGTTCTTCTCTTACGGGGGAATACGAACATACGCTTGCCATCCGCCAGGGAACGGCGGTGATAAGGATTCCTTTCGGACAGATCTTGTATCTGGAGGCCATGAACAGGAAAATCCATCTGCATAAGAATGGAGAGTTCCTTCCGTATTATGGGAAATTAGATGAATTAGAACCGACGCTGCCGGATACATTTTTCCGCTGCCACCGGAGTTATATTGTTAATTTTGACCATGTGCAGCACTATAAAAAAGAGGAAATCTGGTTAGACAATGAAGTGGTTCTGCCCTTATCCAGACGCAGGTATCAGGCATTCGGCCTGGCATTTATGTATTATTTGAAAAACCGGGGGGATGTCTTTTGATCAGTTTGGCGGTATGGACAACGAGCCTTGGAAGTATTCTTGTTGTTTATCAATATCTCTTTTTAAAGGAAATGCTTGGAACGAAATACCGTTATACTTTTCTGTGGTATTATCTGGGAACCTGGCTGTACGGACACATCAATGTATGGTACGGTATTGCCGGAACCGTGTGGGGCAATATGATCTATCTGTGTGCCTGCTCGCTTGCACTGAATACGCTGCTGTTCCATGGAAGCGCAATAAAAAGGAGCTTTTTTACGCTTTGGATATATGGGATTCATGAAGTGGCAAGCGTCGTATTATTTCCGCTTTTCCAGTCGATAGCAATTCTGAACGGGCAGGAGATCAATTTTGACTTCATAATGAGATCGGTTGATCTGGCATCATGCATTGCGTCTATATTTATGATGGAAATCTTAAAAAGAAAGCTCCATCTGCTTAAGCGCGATTTTGAGGACCGCGACGGCATCTACCTTGTATGTATCGTTACATTTATCTGTGTGACGGTCAGCATGACGGCTATGACATTTTTCCAGGTGAACGATTGGGACACAGAATATGTGTGTATAGTCGCCGTCCCTCATAGCCTGATCGCACTAGGCGGCGAGGTCCTTAACGTCTGCTGCATTATTATGCTGGAACGGCGGCTGGTAGAGAGCCTGGCAAAACAGCAGCACCAGATGCTAAGGCAGCAGCTTGAGACCTCAAAAGAACAATATGAGCAGCTTATAAAGATCCGGCATGATATGAGAAATCACAGCTTATGTCTTGCGCAGCTCTTAACAAATGAGAACATAGAAGAAGCCAGACATTATCTGGAACAATGGAATGTCAGCATAGAAGAAGGGGAGTCTGTCATACAGACAGGCTCCATTTTTGCTGACGCTCTGTTAAATCCCAAATACAGACAGGCAAAAAAACTGGGAATCGACATATCGATACAAATGAGGGTTCCGGGGGAGGAGAAGATTGCGCCTGTCGATCTTTGCTGTCTGCTGGCAAATGCACTGGACAATGCGATAGAAGCCTGCCAACGGGGTACTGCGGCCGGATATCCGCCCGGACGGATACGAATGAGATCACAGATACACCCTAATTACTGGGTATTTGAAATCATAAACAGCGCTTATCTGCCGGTTAAACGGCACGGAGGCAGATTCTTATCTTCCAAACAGATCCCTGTGAGCGGCATCGGTCTGCAGAATATCCGAACGATCGTTGAGCGGTATGAAGGAGTGCTTGATCTTCAGAGCGGAACAGATTTTACGCTAAATGCCATGTTTCCATTGTCATAGATAAAACCGTTTACGCCAGAAAATAAACCATTCGAGTTCATATTCTTGTGTCAGGAATTATCTTCTGGTATAATATTAACAGATAACAACGATGTATCACTGGGGAGTTTCAGAATCAGGAGGTAATTATGCGTATCAACATCGGACAGACAACGAATCTTTTTCACGTAAACGCATTAAACCAAAGCGTTCAGCGCAATACATCAGAGAAGGAAGATCAAAAATCCCCGATCCGTACAGATATTGCGTCAATATCGCCGATGGGCAAAGCAGCCGTCAGGCTTCAGAATCTTGTGAATCAGATAGAAATAAGTCAGGAAGGACTGGATAATTTTCTATATCAGGTTGAAAACGGCACCAACGCCGTGATCTCAGGTGAAAAAGCAGAATTGAAAAAGCTATGGGAGGATGATGCCGAATACTGGCATATCATTGACAATTCTGACGACGATTTCCATAAGCCGACAGTGGAATCAGAGCTTTGGGGAACATATATGGGATATCTTAACGAGGCATATGAGAAGGGTAAGGCTCCTGAAAAAGATATATATGAGCATATAGTGGATATGTATACAAACAGCCTTGCGAAAGCGTATCAGGACGTCTATCAGGATATTGTCTCGGGATATGAGAACGGCACAAGGGAAGTATGGACGCAGGATTTCGACGAAGGAGCCGATTATATTGAGTTCGAGCTAGAAGGAAAGAATTACCGTTTCCATAAGCTTACAATGGAAGAAGAGCTTGCCCGGCTTGACAAAGCATACGAGAAGGCGTCAAAGGATGTAGAGAACCGTGCGAATGCCATGATCGACACTGCAAGAACGATTGAAAAAATCATGCCGGAATATAAGGAAAAGATGCGTCAGATCGAGGCGAAGCGTGCCGGAATGGAGATATCAGAAGCTTATGATGACACGGAGAGAATGGCTGAGAGGATCAAGGACAGTCTGCTGTCATCAGAGGAAAATACGGAAAAGTTCAACATCTTCGAATTGCTTATGGAAGCACGTAAAAACTGGCTGAATGCCAAATTACCTTAACTATGAGGGATAACCGGCCGATATACTATATATAGGATATTCAACGTTTTGATATATGACAGAAGGGGGCCGTATCTATGAGTAAATGCACTTGTTTTCATTCGGGAGGCTTGCAGCCGATCACGCCGTGGAAGGATATGATTACTTCTGCTCAGTTAGAGCAGATCAGGAAGAATTTTGCATCAGTAAAACCAATGAATGAAAAACCGCTTGCGCTCCCCAAGAGCGATTCGGCTGCGGCGCCGGCGAAACCGTCCGCCGTGGTGATCGAACGCGGGCCGGTAAGACCGTTTCATACAGGATATGCAAGAATAGACAATGCGATTACGGACGCCTTAAGGGGCAAGAGCCAGGAGTTAAAAGACAGCGTCTATGATATTATATGGAGTGATTTCCTTCCGAATAATGTCCATGGCGTGGAAGAGACGGACCGGCTAGCGCGGATCAGTCTTGGAGTCGAGAAGGCAGCGTATCTTGCGGACCAGTTCATGGATGAAGGGACCAAAGCATCCTTCATGGACGCTATGCGTTCCATTGCGCGGATCGGCATGGAAGGAGAGCGGGTCGATTCCTGTCATATGAAGTACCATGTAAAGAATGTGATCGGTCTGGACGGCAACGGTTATGTGCATGAGGACAGCAGAGGGGAGATTCGGTATGCAATGGAGAAGTATTCTCCTGAGACTTATGCAGAGTATCAGAAGATGCTGAACGCCTCCGGGGAGGATACGACGGAGTCCGCACTGTTTTCGCTGAAATGGGCCATCGGGAATCTTGACCTGGTTGCCGCCGGCAGACCCGGGTATCAGAAGTATCAGGATGAGCAGTATGAGAAGCTTTACCAGGTAGAGCTGGACCGTACATTTTCCGGTTCAGATACCAGCAGTAAGGAGAAGTTTCTTGAATCGATCAAGGCGAAGCTTCAGGCGAACCGTGACTTGCAGATCAACCTCTTTATGGAGCAGATCGCGCAGATGTCCAAAGCGCCGGGAGGATATCTGGTCGGCAGAAGGATGGTCCTGTCTGGACGGGCATAGGGAGGATACTTGATCGGCAGAAGGATGATCCTGCCTGGACGGGCATAGGATTGAGAATACAAATCGGCACTGATTATAGAATGAATAGTCAGTGTCTTTTTTTGAGCCAAAAAGCTGAAAATCCAATCAGATGAGGCATATTCGCTTGAAGTTCTTCTTTAAAATGTATATAATATTGACGACCTGAGTTTTAACTTATATAAGATCGAAAGGAAACCTATGAGAAAACTAGCCTTAAATGATGAAATATTATTGAAAATCGAGAAACCCGCCCGTTACATCGGGAACGAAGTAAACAGCGTCACAAAGAACAAGGACCAGATAGATATCCGCTTCGCCATGTGTTTTCCCGACGTCTATGAGATCGGCATGTCCCACCTTGGCATCCAGATTCTCTACGATATGTTTAACCGCAGAGAAGACGTCTGGTGCGAACGTGTCTATTCCCCATGGACAGACTTAGATCAGATCATGCGGGATGAACAGATTCCGCTTTTCGCTTTAGAATCTCAGGATCCAATCAAAGAATTTGATTTCCTTGGGATCACGATTCAGTATGAGATGTGCTATACCAATATCCTTCAAGTTATAGACTTAAGCGGCATTCCCTTGAATGCATGCGACAGATCAGAATCCGATCCTATTGTGATCGGAGGCGGACCCTGCACCTATAACCCGGAACCTCTGGCTGACTTTTTTGATATGTTCTACATCGGAGACGGGGAGACGGTTTACGATCAGCTTCTTGACGCATATAAGGAGAACAAGAAGCATGGTGGTTCCAGAAAGGACTACTTACAGAAAGCGGCAGAGATCGAAGGAATCTATGTTCCGCAGTTCTATCGGACAGAATATAAGGAGGACGGAACGATCGCCTCTTTTACACCTACGGATCCCCATGCGAAGCAGACGATCCAGAAGCAGATGATTGCAGACCTTACGGATACCTATTACCCCATGGCTCCTGTGGTTCCGTTTATCAAGGTCACTCAGGACCGTGTAGTATTGGAGATTCAGAGGGGCTGTATCCGCGGGTGCCGTTTCTGTCAGGCGGGAATGCTGTACCGTCCCACCAGAGAGCGGGATGTAGAGACCCTGAAGCAGTATGCCTGCGCTATGCTTAAGAATACCGGGCACGAGGAGATCTCCCTGAGTTCTTTAAGTTCCAGTGACTACAGCCAGCTAAAGGAGCTGGTCACTTTCCTGATCGAAGAATTCAAGGACGAAGGAATCAACATCTGTCTTCCGTCTCTTAGGATCGACGCATTTTCTCTGGATGTGATGGGGAAGGTTCAGGATATCCGCAAGAGCAGCTTAACCTTCGCGCCGGAAGCAGGTTCCCAGAGGATGCGGGACGTAATCAACAAGGGGCTTACAGAAGAGATCATCTTAGACGGCGCAGGCCAGGCCTTCGAGGGCGGCTGGAATAAGGTGAAGCTGTACTTTATGTTAGGGCTTCCAACCGAGACCGAAGAGGATATGAAAGCGATCCCAAGGCTTGCGGATAAGATCGCAAGACGGTATTACGAGATTCCCAAGGAAAAGCGCAACGGCAAATGCCAGATCACTACAAGCACCTCCTTCTTCATTCCGAAGCCGTTCACTCCGTTTCAGTGGGCGAAGATGTACGACACAGAAGAATATATTGCGCGTGCGGCAGTCGTCAAGCATGAATTCCAGGAGCAGCTCAACCGCAAGAGCCTTAAGTACCACTGGCACGAAGCAGACGTAACGGTGTTAGAAGGCGTGTTTGCCAGAGGAGACCGCAGACTTTCTAAGGTCATCCTGGAAGCATACCGCCTGGGATGTCTCTATGACTCCTGGACTGAGACCTTCGACAATGAGAAATGGATGCAGGCATTTGAGAATACCGGCGTAGATATCGGATTCTATAATCTTAGAGAAAGGGACCAAGGCGAGATCTTCCCGTGGGATTTCATTGATATCGGCGTGACGAAGGATTTCCTGTATCAGGAGTGGGAGAGGGCAATGAAGGGTGAAGTGACTCCTAACTGCCGGGTAAAATGTTCCGGCTGCGGCGTCATGAAATACAAAGGAGGTGTCTGCATTGAAAGCAAGAATTAAGTTCCGCAAATACGGAGTGATGCGGTTTATCGGGCATCTGGATGTGATGCGTTTCTTCCAGAAGGCAATGCGGCGGGCCGGGATCCCGATCGCATTTACCGGAGGATACAGCCCGCATATGATCATGTCGTTTGCGCAGCCCTTAGGAGTCGGCGTCACCAGCGACGGAGAATATCTGGATATCGAATTGAAGGAAGAGATCGACCCGCAGGAAGCGGTCCGGCGCCTGAATGAAGTGATGGTAGAAGGAATCGAGGTCGTGAATTTCTGCCGGATATCGGATGATAAGAAGAGCAGCGGTATGACGATCGTTGCGGCGGCAGGCTACCGGGCCGCACTCTTAGAATCGGCAAAATCGGCAGATATTCCAAGAGCGTTTCCTGAGTCATGGAAGGAGAAAATGACCGAATTTCTGCGGCAGGACAGCATAGTAGTTCTAAAAAGAACCAAGCGGAGCGAAGCCCAGACGGACATCAAACCACTGATCTATCAGATGCGTTTGGAGGAAAATGGAATCTACCTGTTCCTGGCTGCCGGAAGTGAGCAGAACTTGAAACCAGACCTTGTTATCAAGGCTTTTCTTGATTTTATCGGCGAAGATCCTGATAGTGTTCCTTTTCATTACCACCGCATTGACGTATATGCGAGGGACATTCGCAAGCCGCAGGACGCTATGGCTTTTGTACCGTTAGATCAGGTTTAGGGCTGACTGCTTTTATACAAGTAAAAAGGAGTTCAAAAATGAGCAAAAAGGAAGTAAAAACGAACGCCATGCGTATCTTGGACCGCCAGAAGATACCGTATGAATATGAAGAATACGAATGCGAAGACTTTACGGACGGAATCCAGGTGGCCGATCAGCTCGGCTACGATCATGCACTGGTATATAAGACGTTGGTTACAACGGGGAAGACCGGACAGCACTATGTGTTTGTGATCCCGATCGAGGAAGAGATCGACTTTAAGAAGGCGGCGAAGGTAGTGGGAGAGAAGTCCCTGGAGATGCTGCCTTTAAAAGAGCTGACCCAGGTAACCGGATATATACGCGGCGGATGTACGGCGGTCGGAATGAAAAAGCAATACCCGACGGTCATCCATGAGGCGGCAGGCAAGCTGGAGTATATGCACGTCAGCGGAGGCAAGCTTGGAATGCAGCTTAAGCTCCGGCCGGAGGATCTAAGCAAGGCTTCCCACGCAAGCTTTGCAGATGTGATCCGTTAGGCTGCGCTAGGCTGCGTTAGATAGAGAAAGGGGCTGCTATGAAGACAGTAATATTTGATATCGGGAATGTATTGGTCGATTACGACTGGGAGAGTTATCTGCGTACATTCCATTATGAAGAGAAGATATATCAGCGGATCGCAGACGCCGTATTTCGGAATGAAGACTGGGCCGAAGGAGATATCGGGCGCATTTCTGCCGAAGAATGGCTTGAACTTTTTATTGAGAACGCACCGGATCTGGAGACGGAGATCCGGCAGGTGTTCGCCGGACTCGAAGGAACGATCGTGCCGCTTAGTTACACGGAAGAATGGATCGAATATTTCCGCAGACAGGGGTTTAAGCTTTATTATCTGTCCAATTATTCCAGTGATCTCTACCAGCGGACGAAGGACAAGCTTGCGTTTCTCGAAGGATTCGACGGAGGGATCTTCTCTTATGAGGTAAAATGCATCAAACCGGATGAAAAGATCTACCGCATTCTCCTTGAACGCTATTCGATCGACCCATCTGACGCCGTATTCTATGACGACAGGCCGGAAAATGCAGAATCCGCAGAGAGACTCGGGATGAAAGGTGTTGTATTTCATAAAGATATTCCATTGCAGATGCTTGGAAAATGATGTAATATAAAAAGGTCTCCGTGCCGGGATAATAGGTTACACAGAAAAAGAACAGTTTGGAGGATTACAGAAAAGATGAATAAGGTTGTAAAATTTGGTGGAAGTTCACTTGCTAATGCAGAGCAGTTCAAGAAGGCTGCAAGAATCATCCGAAAGGACGAGTCAAGAAAATACATCATTCCCTCTGCACCGGGAAAACGTACGCCAGATGATACAAAAGTAACAGATATGTTATATAGCTGTTATAATCTTGCCATCATGGAGGATGAATATGAAGAGGAATTCGAAGAACAACTGTCTGCGATCCAGACACGTTACAATGGAATCATAGAAGGACTCGGGCTTTCCGTTGATCTGACCGAGGAGTTTAAGACGATACGCACGAATTTCAGCAAGAAGGTCGGAAGAGACTACGCCGCTTCCAGAGGCGAATATCTGAACGGAATCATCATGGCGGCATATCTCGGATATGAATTTATAGATGCCGCAGATGTGATCTTTTTCGATGAGACCGGGGATTTTGACAGCGAGAAGACGAATACCATTTTGTCGGCAAGGCTTGCGGATACTGAACGGGCGGTGATCCCTGGATTCTACGGTTCGATGCCGGACGGCAAAGTGAAGACATTCTCACGGGGAGGTTCTGATATTACAGGTTCGATCGTGGCAAGAGCGATCAAGGCGGATATGTATGAGAACTGGACCGATGTCTCGGGATTTCTGATCGCTGATCCGCGTATAGTCAAGAATCCGAAGGCTATCGATGTGATCACTTACAGGGAGCTTCGGGAGCTGTCCTACATGGGGGCGACCGTTCTCCATGAAGACGCGATCTTCCCGGTACGCAAGGAGGGAATTCCTATCAACATCCGCAATACGAATTCTCCCGAAGATAAAGGAACCCTGATCGTAGAGGGGACCTGCAGGAAGCCGAGATTTGTGATCACCGGCATTGCCGGAAAGAAGGATTTTGCTTCTATCACTGTGGAGAAGGCAATGATGAATTCAGAGGTAGGATTCTGCAAGAAGGTATTGGAGGTATTTGAACAGAATGAGATCTCTATCGAACATATGCCGTCTGGAATTGATACCATGACGATCTTCGTGCATCAGGATGAATTCGAAGAGAAGGAGCAGAAGGTGATCGCAGGAATCCATCGGATGGTTAAGCCGGATTTCCTGGAACTGGAGTCGGATCTTGCCCTGGTTGCCGTCGTTGGGAGGGGGATGCGGGCGACCCGGGGAACCTCGGGAAGGATATTTTCCGCGTTGGCCCATGCAAATGTTAACGTGAAGATGATCGATCAGGGATCCAGCGAATTAAATATTATCATCGGTGTGCGGAATCATGATTTTAATGATGCAGTCAATGCAATCTATGATATATTTGTCAAGACAATGATATAGGAAGGAGTCGTACATGAATATTTTATTTTTCCTGAAGCCCAAAAGCGAGCTTGCTTATATCAACGACTATCATACGCTTCGTCAGGCTTTGGAGATCATGGAGTACCATAAGTATTCCTCTGTACCCATCTTAAATAAGGAAGGGAAATACGTCGGTTCTATCACGGAAGGCGATCTTCTGTGGTCCCTGAAACGTTGGGATCTCCTGAATCTTAAGGACGCAGAGGATATCAGCGTTATGAAGGTTGAGCGCAGGCTCGATTACCAGTGCGTGACGGCTAAGTCCAAGATGGAAGACCTGATCGGGCGAGCGATGGAACAGAATTTTGTTCCGGTCGTCGATGACGAGGGGCATTTTATCGGAATCATCACGCGGCGTGATATCATCGAATACTGCTATAACAGGATGAAAGGCGGAGAATAACCATGATTATTGATTTTCATACACATATGTTCCCGGATAAGATCGCTAAGGGGACGCTTGATTTTCTGGAAGGGATCTGCAAGGTCCGTCCTTACACGGACGGTACATACGCCGGACTTAGCGAATCCACCAGAAGAGCCGGTATCGATCTGTCCGTAGCTCTTCCTGCTGTTACGAAGGTATCGCAGGTAGATTCCGTTAACCGGTTCGCCGCGCAGTTTAAGGAAGGTCCGGTCATTTCTTTCGGGGGGATCCACCCGGATTGCGGCAACTACAAAGAGATCCTGCAGCAGATAAAGGATCTGGGGCTTAAGGGGATCAAGCTGCATCCTGACTATCAGGATATGTATTTTAACGATATCCGTTATAAGAGGCTTATCGACTGTGCCTCCCGGCTTGACCTGATCGTCTGTGTCCATGCAGGCGTCGATCCTAAAAGTCCTGACGATGTACACTGCACGCCGAAGATGGCGCTGGAGCTGATCAGGGACGTACAGCCGGGGAAGCTTGTGCTGGCGCATCTGGGCGGCAACAAGCTCTGGGATGAGGTCGAGGAGTATCTGGTGGGACAGGATGTCTATTTTGATACGGGAGTCGTGCTTGACCAGATGCCGCAAGAGCAGTTTATCCGTATCGTCCGTACCCACGGCGCGGATAAGATCCTGTTTGGAACGGATTCTCCGTGGGCGGGACAGGAAGAGTTCGTTAAGCTTCTTTCCGCCATGCCGCTGACCCAGGAAGAAAAGGAGCAGATCTTCTCGGAGAATGCATGCAGGCTTTTGAAGCTTTGAAATTTAGCTAAGAAAGCTAAGAAAGATTCATAAAATGGCAAATTCAGGCTTGAATTTTGCAGGATCATATGCTATTATATATCAGTATGCCGCACAATGAGGTTTTCAAGCACTTTTGAATGCAGGAAGCATTGGAGAGTCACCGCAATTGGCGAGTAATGATAATAGGAGGTGCCATATGTACGCGATTATAGCAACAGGTGGTAAACAGTACAAAGTAGCCGAAGGCGATATCATTAAAGTAGAAAAGCTTGGTGTAGAGGCCGGAGAGACTTATACATTCGACCAGGTGCTTGCAGTAAGTGACAACGAATTAAAAGTAGGGAATCCTACCGTTGCAGGAGCAACCGTAGAGGCTTCTGTCGTAGAGAACGGCAAGGCAAGAAAAGTCATTGTTTACAAGTATAAGAGAAAAACTGGATACCATAAGAAGAATGGTCACAGACAGCAGTATACTGCAGTAAAGATCAACAAGATCAATGCTTAATCAGGAGTGATTCCATGATTCATGTAACCATTTACCAGAATGATCAGGAAGAGTTTGTAGGATTTCTGACCGACGGACATGCCGGATACAGCGAGGAAGGATCTGACATCGTATGTGCGGCGGCATCCATATTGATCATTAATACAATGAACGCGATCGAATTATATGCGAAGGACCCCTGTACTCTTGTTACGAATGAGGAGACAGGAAGGATCGCATATCATCTGACGAACGGACATCCTTCGGACGAGGCGGAGTTATTGCTTCGGACAATGGTTCTCGGACTGGAAGAGATGGTTGATGATAATAACTATGCAGAATATATTGATTTAACATTCGAGGAGGTGTAACAAACTATGATGAACTTAAACCTTCAGTTTTTTGCTCATAAGAAAGGTGTCGGCTCTACTAAGAACGGAAGAGATTCCGAGTCTAAGAGGCTTGGCGCTAAGAGAGCGGACGGACAGTTTGTAAAAGCAGGCAATATCCTTTACAGACAGCGCGGAACAAAGATTCATCCGGGCGTTAATGTTGGACGCGGCGGCGATGATACATTGTTTGCTCTTGTGGATGGTGTTGTAAGATTCGAGAGAAAAGGAAGAGATAAGAAGCAGGTTTCTATCTATCCGGAAGCTTAATGTAAGTCTAAAGGAGTGTTGCAGGATAACTGATATCAGTTTGAGAGCGGCACTCTTTTTTGACATAGAGCGGAAAACAAAAGACAGGTACACAAGGAGATTTTTGCGAGTATATAATTGGGAGGGGCAGCCATGTTTGCAGACAGAGCTAAGATATTGATAAGATCAGGAAAAGGCGGCGACGGACACGTCAGCTTCCGCAGAGAACTGTATGTGCCGAACGGCGGACCGGACGGCGGGGACGGCGGACGCGGCGGCGATGTGATCTTTGAGGTTGACGAGGGGTTGAACACCCTGCAGGATTACCGTCACAGGAGGAAATACACGGCAAAGGACGGGGAAGCCGGGGGAAAGCGGAGATGCCACGGCGCGGACGCGGCGGATATCGTCTTGAAAGTACCGGAGGGAACGGTCGTCAAAGAGGCGGAATCCGGCAAGGTGATCGCGGATATGTCTGGAGAGAACCGCCGGCAGATCATCTTAAAAGGCGGCAAGGGCGGACTTGGCAATCAGCATTATGCGACAGCCACCATGCAGATCCCCAAGTATGCACAGCCGGGACAGCCTTCGCGGGAATTATGGGTCACTCTGGAATTAAAGGTGATCGCGGACGTGGGGCTTGTAGGATTTCCGAATGTCGGGAAGTCTACTTTTCTTTCCCGTGTGACCAACGCAAGGCCTAAGATCGCGAATTATCATTTTACTACTTTGAATCCGAACTTAGGCGTCGTAGACCTGTCCGACGGACAGGGCTTCGTGATCGCAGATATTCCGGGTCTGATCGAGGGTGCGTCGGAGGGCGTAGGTCTTGGTCATGAATTTCTGCGTCATATCGAGCGCACGAAGCTGATCATCCATATTGTGGACGCCGCGGGTACAGAGGGCAGAGACCCTGTGGAAGATATTTACAAGATCAACAGCGAGCTTAGGGCTTATAATCCTGATATCGCAAATCGTCCCCAGATCATTGCTGCCAACAAGATCGATGTGATCCCTGCGGACGGAGAAGATCCGATCGCACGTCTTAAGGCAGAATTTGAACCGAAGGGTATGGAGGTATATCCGATATCCGGCGTGACAGGAGAGGGGATTAAGGCGCTCTTGTACGCGGTATCAGACCGGCTTGCCGGACTGGACAGAACTCCGGTTATATTTGAACAGGAGTATTTCCCAGAGGAAGAGCTGATCTATGAAAATCTGCCTTACACGGTCGAAGTGGAAGACGGCGTGTATGTTGTTGAAGGGCCGAAGATCGAGAAGATGCTCGGATACACTAATCTGGATTCCGAGAAAGGATTTGCATTCTTCCAGAAGTTCCTTAAGGATACCGGGATCCTCGGCGAACTGGAGGCAGCCGGGATACAGGAAGGGGATACGGTGCGGATGTACGGCCTGCAGTTTGATTATTATAAGTAGAATAGCAGATTAAGTTACAGATAAGGAGCGAGAAAATGACCACGAAACAAAGAGCTTATTTAAAAGGGCTTGCGATGACTATGGATCCGATCTTCCAGATCGGTAAGAACAGCATGACTCCTGAACTTACCAAGGCGGTCGGTGAAGCGCTGGAGGCAAGAGAACTGATTAAGATCAGTGTGCTTAAGAACTGTCTGGATGATCCGCGCATGCTTGCGGATACTCTGGCAGAGCGCACACATTCCCAGGTGGTGCAGGTGATCGGCAAGAAGATCGTACTGTACAGGGAAGGAAAGGACAAGAACAAACGGATTGAATTGCCTTAGGAGTTGGTAACTATGAAGATTGGAATTATGGGCGGGACCTTTGATCCGATTCACAACGGTCATCTGATGCTTGGGCAGGCTGCTTATGAAGCGTTCGGACTTGATAGAGTCTGGTATATGCCCAACGGAAACCCTCCGCATAAGAGTACCTCTGTGAACGGAACGGCTATACAGGACCGGGCGGAGATGGTACGGCTTGCAATCGCGCCGTACAGACAGTTCCGTCTTGAGATGTATGAGGCAAACCGCCGGGATGTATCATATTCTTACAGTACAATGGAATATTTTAAAGGGATCTACCCGGAGGATGAATTTTATTTTATCATCGGAGCAGACTCCCTGTTTATGATCGATCAATGGGCACGTCCGGAGAGGATATTCCCGACCTGTACCATACTGGCCGCTTACCGGGATGAGATCAATACAAGAACCGCGATGGAAGAGAAGATCCGCGAATTGAATGAAATATACCGCGCGCGTATCCGGCTTCTTGTGACTCCTCTGATCAAAGTGTCTTCCCATGAACTGCGCAAGGCCGTAAGAGACGGGGAGAGTATTGCAAGCTGGGTTCCGGGTCCGGTCAACGACTATATTCTTGAAAATCATCTGTATAGGGAAGAGGGCGGCTGCTATGAATCATAAGATAACCAAGATCAGAAGAAAGATGATGACAGAACTGGACAAAGACAGATACGAGCACACTCTGGGAGTAATGTACACCGCAGCGTCTCTTGCCATGCGCTATGATGAAGATATCGAAAAAGCATTGATCGCGGGTCTTCTCCATGACTGTGCAAAATGTCTCTCCGGCGACACGAAGATCAAGCTCTGCAAAAAATATCATCTCAGTATATCAGATGTTGAGAAGGATAACCCAAGCCTCCTTCATGCCAAACTAGGGGCCTTCCTTGCCGCGAAGAAATACCGTATTAAGGATAAGGACATTATCAATGCAATCGCAAGCCATACGACCGGGTGTCCTCATATGTCCCTTTTGGATAAGATCATCTATATCGCCGATTATATTGAACCGGGAAGAAAGGAACTGCCCAATATGCCGGAGGTCCGTAAGCTGGCATTCACTGATATAGATGCCTGTCTGTACCGGATCCTTGAGGATTCCCTGGAGTATCTGTACAGTAAGAAGATACCTATTGACCCAATGACGGAAAAAACATATCTATATTATAAGAGTAAACGAGAGGAAAAGGAGGAACAATATGGATAAAGTAAAAGATATGGCGCGGATCGTATATCACGCCCTTGAAGATAAGAAGGGAGAGGATATCAGTATCATAGATATCTCTGGAATCTCTCCTCTTGCCGATTATTTTATCATCACAAACGGCTCCAACGACAGCCAGGTCAAAGCGCTGGTCGACAATGTAGAAGAGAAGATGCACCAGGCCGGCCATTCACAGATACAGCGCGAAGGAATGAGGTCAGGCAATTGGGTTCTTCTGGACTACGGCGATGTGGTCGTTCACGTATTCGACAGAGAAAACCGGGAATTCTATCATCTGGAACGCATCTGGAGCGATGGACGGAAGATCGAGAATGTGGAGGAACTATAAAAGTTCCTCCTTTTTTGAACTGTCTGAAACTTAGTCAAAGAAGCGGAATGTTCCAATTACTTTACCGATGATCTGTACATCCGTCACAATGATCGGATCCATAGTATCATTCTCAGGCTGCAGACGTATATAGCCGTCTTCCTTATAGAATGTCTTCACAGTAGCGCCATCTTCAATGAGCGCCACGATCATCTCTCCGTTGCGTGCAGTAGAACGCTGTTCAACAATGACGAAATCACCGTCAAGGATCCCTGCATTGATCATGCTTTCCCCCTTAACCTTCAATATAAAGGTCTGATTATTCGGCATATATTCCATCGGGATAGGGAAGTAGTTCTCAATATTCTGCTCTGCCAGTATAGGTTCACCGGCGGCAACCCGTCCGATGATCGGAACGTTCACCATCTCACGCCTCATAAAATTAAACGAATCATCCAGGATCTCAATTGCTCTGGGCTTGGTGGGATCACGGCGGATATAGCCGTTCTTCTCAAGCGTCTCCAGATGAGAGTGGACCGAAGAAGTGGACTTTAAATGGACCGCTTCGCAGATATCCCGGACTGCAGGCGGGAATCCCCGTTCCAATATCTGTGATTTGATATATTCTAATATTTCCTTCTGTTTCGGGCTTATCTTACCTTGTCCCATAGAAACCTCCTTTTTCTTAAAATGCATTTGCAAGTATTATAGTATTTATAATTAATAATATCTTACCACATTATCTTTCAAATAGCAAACAAATGTTTAGAAAATATGTTCGATAATTTTGATGCAAAGTATTGACAAACAATTGTTCGGATTTTATAATGTAACCAGAACAGTTGTTTGCGAAAATATGTACTGGATGTCCGTACTTTTGGACAGCCAATATGTAATAATTGTTGCATGGAGGTCGGTCATAGCCGCCATGGAGACAATTTTAAGATAAGGGGGGATAATTTATGAGGTCGCGGCATTTATATGCGGTACTGAGAATAAGGAAGAGGCAGGTATTTATCCAGAGATTGATACTGATAGCTGTTGTCAGCGTCTTTGCGTTGGGACTCAGTGTCTTTTTATCGGACGATCCTGTTGATGCGCATACTGAGCGCGGATCAGATATACCTGTACCTGTCCGATGTAAATACTACACAAGCGTCGAGGTTTCTTACGGTGATTCCTTGTGGAGTATCGCTGAGGAATATTTGGATGCGGATCATCAGTCGGTTTATGATTATATAGACGAGATCAAAGCGATCAATGGGCTGGATTCTGATCAGATTCAGGCCGGGGAATATTTGATGGTATCTTATTATGAATAACATCAAAGCTTTTCGCCGCTGCGCGGCTATTTTTGCTCATGAACTTGGCGCTCCCTACACAACTGTTATTCGGATAAGTTCTTGTGCAAGCACAAACTTATCCGAATAGCAGTTGGTGTGTGAATGATCTATACGACAAATACCGATTTTTCCAAAAGATATAGACAAAAAGAACCGGATGTGCTATAATCAGCCTTGATAACTCTGGCCGTCGGATTATGAGGGAATCCGATGACTGAATAATTAATAAGGAGGTCTCGTTATGGCTGATACTAAAACATATCATGAGCAGACGCGTATTGATCAGACGATACGGCTTCGGGAGGTACTGAAGACATTGCCGGCTTTTGCCAAGGATTATTTCCGGGCGATCGAACCCAAATCCTCAGCAAGGACAAGGATCAATTATGCTTATGATGTCCGCATCTTTTTCCATTTCCTAATGGAGAACAATCCTGTATACAAGAATTATACCATAGATCAATTCAAGGTCGATGATCTGGAGAAGCTTGAACCTGTGGATATTGAGGAATATATGGAATATCTGAAGGTCTATGAGCGTGAGGATGAACTGATCACCAACAGCGAAAAGGGACTCGCAAGGAAGATGTCCGCGCTTCGAAGCTTCTATAATTATTACTATAAGCACCAGATCATAACCAAGAATCCAACGTTATTGGTCGATATGCCGAAGCTTCATGATAAAGCGATCATAAGGCTTGATACGGATGAGGTCGCGTTGCTTTTAGACTTTGTGGAGAACTGCGGGAGCCAGTTGACCGGACAATCTCTTACCTATTATAATAAGACGCGCGAACGTGATCTTGCTATCCTGACGCTTCTTCTGGGAACCGGTATCCGTGTGTCGGAATGTGTCGGGCTCGATCTGAACGACGTGGACTTTAAGAACAACGGGATCACCGTCACCCGTAAGGGCGGCAATCAGATGGTCGTCTATTTCGGGGACGAAGTTGCTCAGGCTTTGGCTCAGTATATCGAAGGCAGCCGCAAGTCTGTCACTCCCCTCTCCGGCCATGAGAACGCCCTGTTCCTCTCATCACAGAAGCGACGTATGGGAGTTCAGGCTGTGGAGAACATGGTGAAGAAGTACGCACGCCAGGTAACGCCGAATAAGAAGATCACTCCCCATAAGCTTCGCAGTACCTACGGTACGTCTCTCTATAAAGAGACCGGTGATATTTATCTCGTAGCAGACGTCCTTGGCCATAAGGATGTGAATACCACCAAGAAGCACTACGCGGCGATCGACGAAGACAGACGCCGTAAGGCAGCGTCGGCCGTAAAACTACGTGAGTCTTAAGTTATATCAGATTATACTGAAAATGGAAAGTCAAATTGAAAGGATATACGAATGAAATTACAACAACTTCTAAGCTTCACCCGCAAAGCCGTTGACGAATATTCTATGATCCAGGAGGGCGACCATATTGCCGTTGGAATCTCCGGCGGCAAGGACAGCCTGACACTCCTGTACGCAATGCACGGATTGAAGAGGTTCTATCCGAAGAGATTTGAACTCAGCGCCGTTACGGTGGACCTTGGTTATTCAGAGTGTGATTTTACACCGGTAACAGAACTTTGCAGGGAGCTTCAAGTACCCTATCAGATCGTTAAGACAGACATCGCCCATATCCTGTTTGAGGAACGCAAGGAGAGCAATCCCTGTTCTCTCTGCGCCAAGATGCGCAAAGGAGCGCTGAATCAGGCGGTCAAGGAGACGGGCTGCAATAAGGTGGCATATGCACATCACAAGGATGATATTATTGAGACCATGCTGCTCTCGCTGCTCTTTGAAGGCCGTTTTTATTCCTTTTCCCCAAAGAGCTATCTGGACCGTATGGAACTGACGGTCATCCGTCCAATGATGTTTGTCAATGAAGCCGATGTTATCGGATTTAAGAACAGGTATGAACTGCCGGTTGTCACGAGCCGGTGTCCGATCGACGGTTATACTAAGAGACAGTACGCCAAAGAACTTATAGCGCAGTTGAACCATGAACATCCCGGAGCCAGACAGAGGATGTTCACGGCTATCTTGAATGGAAATATACAGGGGTGGCCCGAGCGGGTCCTGCCTGTAAGACCCTTATCATAACTTTATAATTTTTTCTCTGTATCGCTTTCCTTTAGGGCAACCAACTCCTTGATCGCGTCGGCCGTACCCTCGATTCCAAGCATCGAACTGTTCAGGCAGAAGTCGTAGCTCTCTGCTGCGCCCCACTTCTTGTTGCTGTAGTAATTATAGTAGCTTGCCCGCTTTTTATCGGTCTTTACGATCAGGTCTTTGGCTTTCGCATCTGTGAGGTCATAGATCCTTGCGATCCGTCTGATCCTTGCATCCATATCGGCATGGATGAACAGACGGATCACATTGTCATATTCCTCCAACGCATAATCGGCACACCGGCCTACCAGAATACAGGGCCCTTCATCCGCAATCTTCTTGATCGCGTCAAACTGAGCCAGAAATACCTTATGGTTGATCGGCATATCGGTATAGCTCCCGGAAGTATATCCCAGAGAATATGTGTCCATCACAAGGGAATAGAGGAAGCTGTTGGTAGGCTTCTCGTCATGCGTCTCGAATAATTCCTGACAGATACCGCTCTCTTTGGCAGCACGGTCAAGCATCTCCTTGTCATATAATTTAATATCCAGATCTGCTGCAACTTTATAGCCAATCTCTCTGCCGGCGCTTCCATACTGCCTGCCTATCGTGATAATTGTATTCGTTTTTGCCATGCAAATCACACTCCTATTCATTGTTGATGTATATATTATATAATAATTCATTGGAATTGTATAGAATTTTCGAAAATTTTACAAATAAAATTACTGTAATCTATCCAATAGCTGAAGAAAATACTCCGGCAAAGGCGCTTCTGTCTCCAGATATACTCCGGTCCTGGGATGGATCAGTCCCAGAGTCTTCGCATGAAGGGTCTGGCCCTGAAGCTTGGGGAATGGACATCTGCGCGGTCCGTAGACCATATCGCCCAAAAGAGGATGTCCGATACTGGCCATATGCACCCGGATCTGGTGTGTACGCCCTGTCTCCAGTTCACATTCCAGGTAAGTGAATCCGTCCGGGCATCCTGCAGCACGTGCGCTCTCGCCTTGTAGTCTCTGTATGACTCTGTAGTGAGTCACAGCCCTTTTCCCGTTCCTGGCATGGATACTCATCTTCTTGCGGTCGACAGGGTGCCTTCCGATCGGGGCGTCGACGGTGCCGCTGTCATCCCTGACGATCCCATGTACGATTGCCGCATAGACCCGCTTAATAGAGTGCACCTTCAACTGTTCTGCCAGGCTTTGGTGTGCAAGATCATTCTTGCAGGCCACCAGGGAGCCTGTGGTATCCATATCGATCCGGTGCACGATTCCGGGACGCATCATGCCGTTGATTCCTGACAATTCCTCCCGGCAGTGATACATTAACGCGTTGACCAATGTCCCGCTGTAATGTCCGGCAGCCGGATGCACCACCATTTGTTTGGGCTTGTTGACAATGATAATATCCGAATCCTCATACAGGATATCGAGTGCGATCTCTTCCGGAACGATGTCCGGTTCTTTGATCTCCGGGACCGTTACCGTCACCAGATCTCCCGGCAGGAGCCTGCAGCTCGCCTTTACAGGGGATTGGTTTACACAGACCAGGTCTTCCTTAATCAACTTCTGGATATAGGATCTGGTACAGCCTTCAAGCATTTCTGACAAATATTGGTCAACCCGCTCTTTTGCCTGGTTCTCAGTGACGTAGAATTCTTTCAAGCTCATCCTCCTTATAATAGAAACAAATGAAGAGCGCCAAAGCAAAGGTAGCGACCGTGACATAGATGTCCGCAACGTTAAATATAGGGAAATCAATCAATTTAAAATACAAGAAATCCACCACATAATTCAGCGTGATCCGGTCGATGCAGTTCCCCCATGCCCCGGCCATGATAAAGACAGCGCATAACCTCAAAGGAAGATATCTTTGATCCATAGGCGTCCTGTGATAGAACCACAGGATCGCAATGCTGATGATAAATACACAGGCAAAAAAGAATATCCTCTGATTCTGGAACAGACCAAAGGCAGCGCCCCGGTTCTCCAGGTACTCTAATTGAAAGACGCCCTCCCATATAATGAACGGCGGCTGGCCCTTCAGCCTGTCCAGTACGAGATGCTTCGTGAACTGATCCAGGAATATAAGTACAGCAGCGCCGACGATTGCCGCCAGATAATGAATATAACGGCTGCTGTTCTGAATTCTGATATTTTTATTTTCCATATTCTTATCTGTCCTTTCTCTGCATTTTGCCGGAATCTTCTACAGATACCTTCGAATAGCCGCCAGATACCGTCCCTTCTTCGTCTCAGACAATACCCCGTCATATACGATACGTCCCATCTTCCTCACGGAGATAATATCGCCTTCTTTTAAGCGGTAACCGTTGCTGGTGATCAGTTTCCCATTGACAAATACTCTTCCGCCCTCAATATAGGCTGTCAGCTTGCTTCTTGACAGAGGGTAAGCCAGTGAGAGCACCGAATCTAACCGGACAGACGCGACAGTGCCTTTTAGTTCCTCGTATCTTGGCTCATACGAGGCGGCAAGCTCTGGCGCTGTATGAACCTGAACAGAAGTATGCTTAATCCGCGTCAGATTCTCTATGACATAATCTGCCAGCTCTTCCCTTACAAACAACAGGGCTTTTTCTCCGTCAATCATAATATCTCCAAGCTTGCACCGCTCAATTCCCAGATTCATGACCGCCCCGAGATAATCACGGTGCCCCAGCTCCTCAGAAAAACGTCTGTTCAGCGGTTGTATCTCAAGGATTCGGAATGGATATTGGAACGCATAATAAAGAGCATCAGGTAGAAAAGCAACCATCTGACGCTCCGCTAGGCCATACCCGCCAGAAGTCTCATAGGGTGACTGCAGGAGATTCTTCGGAGTGGTATGTAAGATATTCAGTTCATTCAAATTGAGAAAATCGCTGAAAGTAACGATCCCCCGCATATAAGCAGTCCGGGACAGTTCCAGCAGCCTCTTCTGTAATAATGTCTCTTCTTTGTTCATAATCTAAAACCTGGAACGCATAGAAGACGCGTCGAACGAAGTATTCAGCAGATCTTGAAGGTCACCGGATATATCCACATTCGTAGGTGTGACAAGGAATATGTAATTGGATATCTTCTGCAGGTTACCGCTGATCGCATACGCCGCACCCGACGTAAAGTCTATGATACGCTGCGCGATCTCAAGATCCATCCCTTCCAGATTCAAAATGACCGTGCGTCCGTTAAGCAGAGTCTCCGTGATCTCACGTGCATCCTCCACAGAATTCGGCCTGATAACACAGACTTCCATACTTACGCCGTTATTCCGTCTGGCTTGCGGCTGACGCATCGGAGTTACCTTGTTGTTCGAACGGGAAGACCTTGACTTAGCCGGCGGTTCATAATCATAGTCATAATCATCGTCCTCATCATCGTAGGAATCCTTCTTCCCGCGGCGGAACAGCCCCTTCTTCGGCTTCTCTTCGTAATCATCTTCATAATCATCATCGAAGAAATCGTCGTCCTCGTATTCGTCGTCATCACTTAATCGCATGATATCTAAAAATTTATCTAATACACCCATATTAAAAAATACTCCTATCTTCTGTTATACTGCTGACAATATATTTTGGCTGACAATGAATGGTACAGCACACTAGCATATTGCTGCTCAGATAATTCAGATAAACCCCCTGGTGCACCGTATTACAGATTCGCATAATCCCGTGCACCGAAAATTCCGGTTCCTACCCGAACCATGGTTGCGCCCTCTTCCACGGCGACAGTATAATCGTTCGTCATCCCCATAGACAGAATACGCATAGTAATATTATCAACGTTTTTCGCTTCAATGTCAACAGATAATTTTCGTAAGAGCTGAAAAATACGACGATTTTCTTCCGAATCCTCCACAAACGGAGCGATCGTCATCAGTCCCATAACCCGTATATGCCTGAATTTTGCCACCTCCAGGACGAATTCCGGCACATCTTCCGGCGCCAGGCCGAATTTGCTCTCTTCTCCCGCCACATTCACTTCGATCAGAATGTTTACAGTGATATTGTGCTTTGCCGCTTCCTTCTCAATGGTCTCGGCAAGCCTGATAGAATCAACGGAATGAATCAGATCGACCTTATCGATAATATATTTTACTTTATTTCTCTGAAGATGCCCGATCATATGCCAGCGGATATCCTTAGGCATCGCCTCGTACTTATCGGCAAGCTCCTGAACCTTGTTCTCGCCGAACACCCGCACGCCGAGGCCGTAGGCTTCCATCAGATCACTGACAGGCTTAGTCTTGCTGACCGCGATCAGCGTCACCTCGTCTCTTGCCCGGCCGGAACGCCGGCAAGCCTCCTGTATCTGGTTCTCAACAAACGCAAGATTTTCTTTTAGCATTATCTCTCACTCCTTTTAGAATACCACATCATTTTCTTTCACATTCTCCCCGTTCAGAGCGATATGGTCGTAATTCGACAGTCCGTAATCGCTACCAGACTCAACGATATAATAGTCGTCACTTTCGCACAGGATATGAACCTGCTTGAAGACGGCATAACCTTTGTTGATATTGTACACGCCTTTTATACTTTTTGTCTTATTTAATACACATGTATCCTGAGAGTCAGGCTTCACCAGGATCGTATCCTCGTCAAATGCGTCCGTGTTCAGATATACCATACCGGATTCCTGATCTCTGTCGTAGACATTAACCTTCCTAAACTCCGGGTTCTCCTTCCCGCTCTCTACCAATACCCCGGTCTCTTTCGTATTCCCTCCCTGCGTAAGATAATCCTCCTGAATGATATAGAACTTCTTGTCTGTAACCGAAGATTTGGGAATCTTAAGCCCCGATTCATCCTCCAGGATCAATTCCAGATCCAGATACCGTTCTTCCGCATAGCGGATCATAGAACTGCTCAGCGTCAATACCCCCAGATGCATATCTCCTGCAGTATGTATGGAAAAACCTGCCACCGCAGTCTCATGATCCTTGGCAAATCTGATCCTTACGCTTTTCAGATCCGCCATCTCCTTGATGATCTCCTTATCCAGAGGGATGACAATGGACCAGCTGTCGTCCCGGATCAGCTTATAGACCGGATCGCCCGTCTGTACCTTCGCATTGTCCTTCAGTTCCTTTTTTGTGTAATTATTTCTCACGAAGATCTCTTCCGTGATATCATTGACCGTAAAATCTTCATATCCGTCCGTGGAATATACGATGATCCCGTCGGATGCGGCGGAATAGATCTGAAGACCGCTCCCTTCCTGCCCAGCCATCGCGTCTAACTGCGCCTGACGGTTCTGACTTGAACGGCTGTCTAAGACACTGGTCATATAGTCTTTCAGAGTATAGACATCCCCGAACTGCCCCTCCTGAAAATTCTTGCTGAACGCCTGGATCTTCACCATCAGCGCCGCCTGCTCTTCCGCCGTAAGCTTCTGGGCTTCTTCGGAAGAAGTATCTGTGAATACGAGCTCCCGGTCAGACAGCGTATATACCTTGGTCTTCGCTCCCGCCTTGCTGCTTCCCAGCGCATAATAATTCACATAACCGTCCGCTTCCGCCGGTATAACGACCTCATCCCTCAAAATGAACCCGGTATAGGCATTATCCCTCAGGATAGAACCTTCCCGCACCTCATATGCCGAGATATGGTTTTCCGTCAGATACATCAACACGGTAACTGCCAGATAGACAAAGATGATACCAAAGATTACCACGCCGATATTCATATGCCATTTTTTTTGATAAGCCTGTATACTTGTGGGATTATTATCTGCCAAATGAGTACCTCCTTGTCAACGATCCACCAATCCCGCCCGCCGAAGCGCCGATCCATTCAGATACCGGAATCTCTTCCCCTGATAACTTTGATTCCTATTCATAAGCTCCAACAGTTCATCCCGCAGCTTCCACCAACTGTATCCCCAATTGCAAAAGGCGGAGTCCTTTTTAGGAACACGGCTAAAAAGCCGTTCAACAGCAATGCCCGGATCCAGATATTCCAGAAATACCGACAGCCTCTCCAGATATTCTTCCTTAGAACAGATGCCAATCCGGCCCTCTTCATAAGCATCGCACAGAGGAGTGTCTTTCGCGATATACAGGGAATGAGCCTTCACCGTCTGTATCTTCAGAGAAGACAGCACCTTAGCGGTCTCGGCGGCATCGGCAATCTGATCTCCCGGAAGATTCAATATTACATGCGCGCACAATTCAAAGCCATACTTGTGTACGGCAAGAACCGCGTCAATGAATTCTGCCAGCGTATGTCCCCGGTTCATCCGTTCAAGCGTGCGGTAATTGACCGTCTGGAGTCCAAGCTCAACGGTGATATTCTTGCCGTACTGCCGGCTAAGACGTTCAAGAACATCCAGATATTCATCGGCGATGCAGTCTGGACGCGTTGATACCGCGATCTCCGCGATATAGGGAAGCTTAGCCGCTTCTTCCATATAAGAAGCGAATCTGTCTAAGGCAAGAAAAGTATTGGTATAATTCTGAAAATATGCGATAAATTTATAAGCATGATATTTCTGTTCAATACGCGGACGCGTCTGCTCTAACTGTTCTCTTACAGGAACAACGCTGTCTATCGCTTCAAAACCGGTTCCAAGCCCGGAACAGTAAGCGCATCCCCTTCCCATCTCCCTGTTAGGGCAGCTTACAGGCAGATTCACCGGAAGCTTGTATACTTTCTCTCCATATTTATGTTTTAAATATTCTGAATACGGATAATACGGCAGTTCTGCACTCATCCCGCGGAATCTCTCCTTCTATATGCATAATCCATTCATGTAAAAGCCATACTAAATGCAGCACATTAAGAAGGGAGGAACTCACATGAAATGGTCTGACAATACAACTTTAACAATTGTGATCATAGGTGCAATCAACTGGCTTCTGGTAGGAATATTCCGATTTGACCTGGTCGCCTTTCTTTTTGGTAATCTATCATGGCTTTCCCGCATAATCTATACGCTTGTGGGGCTGTGCGGCCTTTATCTCATCAGTATGTACGGAAGAATCCGTTCTTCTTAAGACAGCCTTAAGAACAAGAGGGGTATCTGGCTTAAGATACCCCTCTGATATATTATTCATTTGCCGGTATCCCATTGATCAGAGCGGTCATATTCTGATAAAGCAGTGATTTTGTATCCGCACCCATAATAACAGATATATATGGTCTTCCCTGTGCACTGTTCTCAAGCAAGATCAGACAGTTGCCGGCCGGTGTAGTCGTACCGGTCTTTCCGCCGATGATCACCGCATCCCGGGGCTGCTCAGCCATTCCTGCTGCATAAAAATTCGTCTGCTCCCAGTCTTCCTGACGAACGGCGCCGTCCGCCCCGGTAATCTGAGCGCTGTATTGGTTGGTACTGATAATATCTATAAATTCATCATATTTTATACATTCATTAAAAATCAAATACAGATCATATGCCGTCGTATAATGGTTGATATCATGCAGCCCATGAGGATTGACAAAATGCGTCCTCGTTGCCATCAGTCTTGCAGCCTCGTCATTCATCATCTGGGCAAATGCTTCCGTGCTTCCGGCTATATGCTCAGCGATAGCCACCGCCGCGTCATTCCCCGATACCATCATCAGACCGCGCAGCAGATCAAGCATAGATACCTGATCTCCCGCCCGTATCCCGCAGGTCGTCTCATCCATTGCAAAGCTCCTGGAGTCCGCATTGGCGGATACCGTTACCATAGCGGATAAATCTGCATTCTTAATCGCAAGCAACGCCGTCATAGTCTTCGTCGTGCTTGCAGGATACAACTGTTCAAAAATATTATGGGCAAAATCGACCTTCTGCCCCTCCAAATCAAAAAGCGCAGAGGCACGCATGACCGAAGTGTCCGGCGCCCCCATAAGCGCTACGTCGCCGGAGGAAACGCACAGGTTATCTGCGAACAATCCCCCTCTGTATATATCCTTGTTATAATTCTCCGTCTCATAAGCAGCCGTCACTTCCTCTTTCTCTTTGCATCCCGCTAAGGATATGCCGCAGAGAAAAACGATCATAATAACGGCCGTCAGCCGATTAAATCTATCTATACATCTCACGCCAGTCAAGATCTCCTCTGTCAATTGCTAAAACGATCAATTCCGCGGTGGCAAGATTGGTAGCCATCGGAATATTATACATATCACAAAGCCGGATCACGTCGTTCACATCCGGTTCGTGAGGCTTGGGATTCGTCGGTTCCCTCAAAAAGATCAGTGCGTCGATATCATTCTGTGCAATCTGGGCGCCAAGCTGCTGCTTTCCCCCCAACGGACCCGCAAGATACTTGTGCACATTCAGATTAGTAACCTCTTCGATCAGGCGTCCGGTAGTACCGGTCGCATATAAATTGTGTTTGCTCAGGATTCCCCTGTAAGCAATACAAAAATTCTGCATCAGGGTCTTCTTAGAATCATGAGCAATCAGCCCTATGTTCATGCTGCTCCCTCCTCTATTGATATTTTTTCGGTTGTAACCCGACGTTTAAGACCAGTCCGATCCCGATATACAGACTCACAAGCGAAGTCAGCCCATAACTGACAAACGGTAACGGAACTCCTGTGTTCGGAAGGATCTGAGTCGCCACTCCAATGTTGATAAAACTCTGGAAGCCGATCAGCCCTCCTACTCCGCAGCCTATGATCTTCCCCGTCAGGTTTTGCGATCGTGTACCTATTACTATACATTGTATCACAGTTAATAACAATAAAGCAATAACTATACAACTTCCTGTAAAACCAAGTTCCTCACCGATGATCGCAAAGATAAAGTCCGTCTGAGGTTCCAGGATAAAATTGCCGTTCTTTACAGAAGTCGTTGTATTGTTGTTCAGTCCCTTTCCTGTCAGTTGGCCGGAACCAATCGCCATAACAGAATTCTTCTGCTGATATCCCTCGTCACTCGCGTATTCCTCCGGATTCAGGAACGCAAGAATACGTTTCTGCTGATAATCCTTAAGAATGAATTGATTCGGCTGCACGACAATAGCAAGGAATATAACTACCACGGGGATCAGGATCACCAATACCGTTCCGATAAACCGATAGCTTAAGCCTCCTACATAGATCAGAAGGCATAAGACCAACGTTGTACATATCGTGGTTGAAAGATTCGGCTCGATAACGATCAGTACCAGCGGAATCCCCGACAGTATGGCATATTTGACAAGGGTTGCGGCATCATTGATATCATCCTCATGCTCCGTGATAAATTTGGCAAAAAATAATATCAACAGAATCTTTGCAAGCTCCGACGGCTGGAACGTGGTAAATCCAAGATCGATCCACCTGGTCGCCCCGTTTACATTATCCCCGATCACCAGCACGGCGCCGAGGATGACCACCGAAAAAAGATAGATCAGCCAGTAAAAATCCGTGATCCATACATAATCGATCAGGGATGTGATCGTCATAATAATGAGTCCTATCGCAACACCCATCATCTGCTTCGGCTGATTGACCGCTTTGGCGCTCCCTACAGCCAGCACACCGATCACAGACAGTGCAAATACGCTGAGCACCAGATTGAACCGGTAATCTCTCAGATGATATGGCTTTGAAAATATTGGTAATGGTAATCTCACGCTTCTTCTCCTGCAAATGTAATAATGACCTGTGTCCGATTGATATCTACTCGAAAATAATCTTCAGTAAGCTCCATGTATTTGGAAAGAGAGCTGTATAATTCCCGGCATATGTTGTCATAAGCATCCGGTGCGCAGTGTACACGGTCCGATATGATCAGCGCCCTGATCCGGTCCTTGGCAATCGAAACCGATGATTTTCTTAACATGACAGCCCTCCTAATCCTTCTTAAAGAGGCCGGATAGTTTTGAAAAGAACCCTGTACTGCCCTGCAGCTCCATAAACGGGACATCCATGCCCATGATTCGTTTACAGATGTTCATATACGCCATGCCGGCTTTGGAATCAAGGCCGATCACAGGTTCTCCCTGATTGGTGCCGATCACGACCTGTTCGTCGTCCGGCAGCGCGCCGATCAGAGGGATGGACAGTATCTCCGTCACATCGTCAACCGTCATCATATCGCCCCTTTTTACCATATCCATGCGGATCCGGTTGATGATCAGCTCCATCTTCTTTAGCTGGTTGCTGTTGAGCAGCCCGATGATCCTATCGGCATCACGGATCGCAGATACCTCCGGCGTCGTCACGATGATGGCCCGGTCAGCCCCGGCAATGGCATTCATGAACCCCTGCTCTATCCCGGCAGGACAATCCAGAAGTATGTAATCGAAGTCTTCTTTAAGCTCCGCTGTAAGCTTCTTCATCTGTCCGGGTGAGATCGCCGTCTTGTCCTTGGTCTGCGCCGAAGGCAGAAGATACAGATTCTCATATCTCTTGTCCCGTATCAGGGCTTGCTTAAGACGGCAGGTGCCTTCGATCACATCTACCAGATTGTAGACGATCAGGTTCTCAAGTCCCATGACTACATCCAGATTACGAAGCCCCAGATCCGTATCTATAACGGCCACCTTCTTATCAAGCTTCGATAAACCGGCTCCAAGATTCGCTGTTGTCGTTGTCTTGCCGACACCGCCTTTTCCTGATGTAATTACAATAACTTCGCCCATGAATAACTTCCTCCTATAACTGGTTTCACTTCAATATCTCCGATACGGAGCCTTTTGGGCCGCATTCGGAGCGCTGCGATAATCGCATCGTAATTGCCGGAAGCGCCTGCGATCACGGTACCGTAGATGGTACCGGTCACCACGACATTCTGCTTGGACGCTACTATGGCGTCCTCCTCGATATCCCCGACGATCACGATGCTGGTCTCAGATTCAAGAATCTGTTTTCCTCTTAGCGTACCTCTATAGAACTGGCCGTCTCTTTCATGGAACGTTTCCAGGCTTTCATCCAGCATTCTCTTGTGGATCTCTTCCGTATATGTGTCCTTTTCGATAATACATAATATCTGTATTCTGGCCGCCTCCTGTATGACTTCCGCCATAAGGTGCGTCTCCTCATCTGTGAAAGTACGGCCTTCGAATTCTACCGCCATATCCGCATGGTCAAAAAAATGCGCGGAAGATTGAAATTTCCTCTGGACCTCTGCCAACAATTCCTCGTAAGGCATGTCCGGGTCAAAGTAGATCGTAATACCGTATCTGTTACTCTTAATGAGCACCGGATCTTTCACATACACTCATCCTTTCCCTTAATCTCCTCCTGACTGTGTTATCTTAATCTTAGCTGCTTTTCCGGTGATGATCTCCTCCTCCGGACGTATCTCATAATAGTATTCCAGTACCGCATTCCCCACCTCGGCGGCAAATGTAGAGCTGTATCCGTTCGCAATACGCGTTGCGAACGCCACCTCCGGGTTATCGCTTGGGGCAAACCCAACGAAAAGCCCGTGGTCGGGATGCGTCTTGCTCTGCTGTGCTGTTCCTGTCTTTCCAGACAGTTTTATATCACTCGCATTGAGATTCGGAAACAAATCCCCATGCTCGGAAACTACCATATTTCTCATTCCGTCATGTACAGCCGTCCACGTGGAATCTGCAACGCCCTCGACCGTATTGCTGACCTCAGGTTCGTAATCCTTGATGGTCTTCCCTGTGACAGAAGTCACCTTATCAAGCAGGCTTAACTTGAATACCGTGCCCTTGTTGGCGATCGCGGTAATATATCTTGCAAGCTGGCTTGTGGTATAGTTGTTCGTTCCCTGTCCGATCGCAGACGGAACGGAAGAATCGTCAGAGATCTGGGGATCGGATTCTGGTATCTCCATTCCTGAAGTCTCTCCTAAGCCAAACTCCTCCGCATATTTTCTTAATTTCTCCAGACCCAATGCACTGGAATAACGCCTGGACGTATTCTGTCTCTGCGAATCGTCCGTATCATCCTGCGGCGCCACCGTCTCTTCAAGGCTTAGGCGGTATCCCACTTCGTAAAAGAAGCAGTTACAGGAATGCTGGATCGCGCCGGATGCGTTCAGTCCGCCATGGGCGCTTGGATATATCCAGCATCTCGGATTCGGGTCTACTTTTTCATAGAGTCCGCTGCATGGCAGGTAGGTATTTGTCTCAATGACACCCTCCGTAAGACCGGCAACTGTCGACAGCGGCTTGTAAGTGGAGCCTGGAGCGGTCTTCTCCTGAGTCGCATTATTATAGAAAGGCCGTGCCTGATCTGTCACCAGCTTGTTATAATAATTCGAGTCCATGGCATTGGCCAGACGGTTATTGTCATATCCGGGATAGGATACGCAGGCGAGAACCTCTCCTGTTCGGGTATCCGTCATGACCATGGAACCGGTGCATGGTTCCAGTGCCAACTGTCCCGGGGTGATCTCTAGCGTCTCGATCTTGCCGCGAATGAAATCGTAAGCGCCGAGCGAACCGCTGTTCAGGCGGTTGTACTGATCCTCATCCATGGCAAGTATTCCCTGTTCATAGAGCATCATGCATACCTGACGGCCAGACACCCCTCCCGACTTGATCATATATTTGTATACTAATTTGTCGAAACTGCTGTCTGAATCAATACGATCCAGGATATATGCGATCATTCCCTCATAAAGTTCGCTGGAATCGGAATAATCTCCGTCAGACGAGACATATGATTTAAGCAGGGAAGTATCCACCCAGTTCTTGGAGATCGCATAATTGAGATAAGAATACACATTAATACTCTCATCGTCTTTCCAGGCCTTATATGTGGCATCATTCTTGTCGATTGAGTCCGGCATGATAACCTTGTGGCTGGTAGTCAGCATATCTGTCACAATATAAGTCAGATATGCCTGGTTCTCCTTCGGAAGTTCCCGGTACGCCCCGGCGTTCGGATCCGACAGGATACCTGCCAGTTCGCTGAGGATCGCAGATTTTCTGGAGGAAAAGGCTGCGCTGACTTCTTTCTCCGCAAGGCCTGCCTCTTCTGCGCTGAAATGATTCATATCCAGAACGTCGTTGTTGATAAATGTGTGATAGACATCTCCGATCGGGATGATCACATCGCTTCCGTCTTCCACATGCGTTCTGTCGTAATCCAGAGCATTCTGAATCTTAGACAGCAGGATACCTGCCAGTTCTTGTTCAATAATATGATAAGCTGCTTTCTGCAGATTCGCGTCAATGGTAAGGTAGACGTCATTGCCGGCTTTGGGTTCCTTCTCATTGACGGTCTCGATCACCTTCCCCACGCTGTTTACATACAGCTTAATCTCCCCCTTTTTTCCCTGCAGATAGGAGTCCATAGTCTTCTCCAAACCGGATTTGCCGATGATATCCGTCTTGGCACGTTCCTTCTTCTCCTCCTTGCTGAGATCGTCGTATTCCTCCTGGGAAATCTGTCCGATATAGCCGATGATATTGGCAAAGCAGTAGCTATCCGTATAGCGGCGCATGGATTCCTCTTCAATATTGACACCCTGAAGCTCGTCCAGGTTCTCCATGACATCGGCCACCGTCTCCTCGCTGACATCCTCGGCGATGGTGGTGGCAATGTACTTCTGATAACCGTTCAGGGCGATCGCATAGCGGATATTCACTAATTTTAATACGTCCTGCTTCTCCATCTTCTTCTGGTCAATGCCGTAACCGTTGATCTCATCGGTACATAAGTGGTTGATCAAACCCTCCGCAGATATGTTCTGCTGTTTTTCGGACAGCTCATCTATCGTACGTTTCCCGTAGACGTCCGCAATAAAGCGGAGTCTCTGCGTAGTATTCTCTGACACATAGATATAATTGTTGTTGTGATCCAGAATGATACCAAAATTATTGATCACCGTGTCCCCGTTCGATTCTACCATCTCGATCACACTGGAAACCACTCTGTTCAATTCCTGATTCTTATGGCTGATACTGTCATACTCTCCGGTATCCTCTATAGTGACCGCATAAGCCAGCTCGTTATAAGCCAGAAGATTGCCGTTGCGGTCATAGATATGGCCGCGGGTTCCCTGCACTTCCTTTGTCTTCTGTATCTGCAGCTTGTAATCATCCAGATATTCCTGTCCTTTAACGATCTGAAGATAGAATATCCTCTGGACGAGAACCGCAGACAAAGCACAGAACACAATGATCAGGACAAATATCCGCGATTGAAGAATATTGGATACAGTAATTTTGATCCGTTCCCATAAACTATACAAATTTGCTTGCACTCCTTTGTTCTTCTGCTTCCAGTTTCTTGTTAATGTGTAATATGATCTGATACAATACCAGCGTTACCAATATCGTGTATACCAGCTCCGGTAAGATAATGCTGAACAGATATGAGAAAAATGCGAAATCACCCTGCAGCATATAAGCGAACGTATAGATGGACAGGCCATATACCAGTTCGCTCGCCCCGATCAGCACGATCGGAAGCTTGACATCGTCATCATAGAACATCCTTTTGAAGGACCCGTTCATATATCCGATCACGGCATACAGCAGCATGTGGAATCCTAATATACTCCCCCAGAACAGATCCGCCATCAATCCCGCCGAGAATCCCACGAACATCCCTTCTTTCTTACCGCGCATAAAACCGAAGGACGAGGTCACTACGATCAGCAGGTTCGGTTTGACCGAAGCGAAAGACAGGCTGTGAAAGACAGAACTCTCCAGCAAAAAACAGATAAGGATGACCAATAATGTAATAAGCTTTCTCTTCATGGGTTACTCTCCTTCAACTGCATCCCCGCCGCCTGTCATCTCCTGTTTCGTTGTGGTAATGACAAGCACCTCCTGAAGCTTGCTAAAATCGACCGCAGGCGTAATGTAGCCTGAACGCGTAAGGTTATTGGCGTCCACATCGATATCACTCACATATCCGATAAAAAGTCCCTGAAGGAATCTGGAGCTTACATGCGACGTCACGACCTGCTCTCCCGGTTCCACAACATTGTCGTTGTTAGGAAGCTTCTCGAATCGGAGCCTGCCGTCTGCCATCAGCTCCAAGTCTCCTCTGACCATACAGGTATCGGAGGTAGAGAGCATCATGGCGCTTACGTTGCTGGCATCGTCGATGATGGAACGCACCTGGGCATAATTCGGTCCCGCCTCCGTGACGATCCCGACAAGGCCGCTGCCGGCAAGGACATTGGAATCCACCTTGACGCCGTCCTTAGTCCCCTTGTCAATGGTAAAGGTTGAGAACCAGTTGCTTCCGTTATTAGCGATCACATGAGCGCCGATCTTCTCATAATCAGAATAGTTCTCATCTAACTTATATAATTCCCGTAATCTGTCAAGCTCATACTGTTCCTGCCGAAGCCGTGTATTGTCCGTGGTAAGCTCATCCACCTTAGACTGCAGCTTCTTATTCGCATCCTTCATCTCATCTAAGGTCTCAAAATTATCCGACAGATCGCTCATGAAGCGTCCCACATAACTGATACCCTCCTGCATGGGGATCACCGTATAACCGGCGATAAACCGCAAAGGCCCTCCGCCGTCAGTGAAACGCTCGATTCCCAGCAGTATCACACAGACAACGGAGATGATGATCAGCCAGTATTTACTTGAAAAGGACGATTGCTTCTTATTCTTCATATTACCTCATCCACCTATAATTCTCATCGATCATGGAAAATGCAAATTTCCTCAGCTCTTTCGACTGAATGATCTTCTTAAGCCCGGATACCGCGCAGACATCCGGTTCTACGGAAGCTCTGGTCGTGATCCCGACCATCTCCTCCACATACATCTCCAGTCCGGCTGTGTGCGCAACTCCGCCGGTAAGGAAGATCCCGTTCTCGTTGATCGCCTTGCGCACCTCAGGGGGCGTCCTGTCAAGCAATGACTGGATCGCGCCGACGCATTGGAGCAGGGGATCCTTCATGGCAAGCCTTACCAAGTTGATAGAGATACCCTTGCGCATAGGGACGCCCGTGATCAGATCCCGTCCCGCAGCCGTAAGCATGGACTCGATCTCACTTGTGAAGATCCCGAAGCTCTTGCGCAAAACCTCCGCCGTATGCCTTCCGATCAGGAAGTCGTGGCTGTGGCGCACCAGATTAATGATCGACTGGTCGAATGTCACGCCGCCGATCTTCAGAAGACGGTTCATGACCATACCGCCTCCGGCGATCACCGAAAGCTCTGTGGTCTCTCCGCCGAAATTGACGATAAATACGCCTTTGGTGTTCTGGACATCCAGATTCAGCCCAATGGCGTCTGCAATGGATCGTTCTACAATGTTCACCTCTTTTGCCTTGGCCGTCGAGTGAATAACCAGATCGAAGAACGCCTTTTTCTCTACCTCTGTTACATCCGTCGGGACTGCAACCACATATTCCGAACCGCGGGCAAACTGCCGGTCCTTCTTCAGCAAATTCTGCAATAAGAACTGCATATCGTGGAATCTGGAGATCACGCCCTCTTTCATTGGGAAAACGACCTCAATAGCAGAGGGAGCTTTTTCGTACATCAAAAAGGCGTCGTCGCCTACCGCGAAAATATCGCGGCCGTTCTTTAACGCGATCACATCTTTTTCTTTCCATATGGTATCTTTCTTTTTATCGTAAACCTTGATCTCGTAGGAGCCAAGATCAAGACCATAAACATTCCTCGCCATCTGACTAGATCCTTTCTAATAGCATGCCCTCTTCCCGAAAACTCATATAACGATTATTCCCGATAATGATATGGTCTAACAGCTCAATTCCAATTAATTTACCGGCATCGAAGATCCTCTTCGTGATCAGCAGATCCTCCCGGCTGGGAGTCGGGTCCCCGCTTGGATGGTTGTGTATGATAATAATATACACTGCGCTCTTCTGCAGTGCTTCTATAAAAAGTTCTCTCGGCGTGATCAGGGAAGCGTTCACCGTTCCCTTAGAGATGTTCGTCTCGCCGATTAATTTTGCCTTGGTATTCAGCATCAACAGCTTCATCTGTTCCTGCTTCCCATGCCTCATATCTTCCATATAATATCTGGCAATGGTGTCCGGTTCAGAGAAGCATAAGGCCTCCTGATAAGATGCCTTAGAGAGCCGCTTCGCAAGCTCCGAGATACATGAGATCTGAATTGCCTTCACCTTCCCGATACCCTTGATCGTCATCAACCGCTCCCGGTTGAACTGGTGGATACCCAGAATCCCGGTCTCGCCCGCGTGGTACAGGATCCTCCGCGCCAATGCAAGGGCGTTCTCTCCATGAGTGCCGGTTCGAAGCAGAACAGCTAAGAGTTCTTCATCGCTCAGAGATGCGGCTCCTCTTCGTTCGCATTTCTCATAGGGACGTTCCAGTTCCGGTATCTCCTTGATCGTATTAGACTGATTCATCTTATCATTGGATTTGTGCGATACTCTAACCGATCCATTAGTTTAATTTCTGACCGGATGGACCAGCCGAGCTATAAGAAACGGTAAATAATGATGGCAAGGACAACGCCGATAATGCTTGCGATCGTAATCTTGATCGACAGGCCGAATGTAAGCACCAGAATCCCTAGATTCAAAACGATGGGCTCCTCCAACCCGAAGGCCTGTCCATACCCCAGCCAGCTAAGCGCAGGAACTCCTTCCGCCAGCATGCCGATGAAGCCTCCAAGTACGATTCCTGTCAGCATAAACAGAAATAAAGCCCAGGCGTTCTTGCTTCCTGTTCCTTTCATTATGTACTCCTCCTCGTTTTCTCTATCTAAAAAACTCAATACATTTTAACACATTTCAGAAACGGTGTATAGAGTTATCACATTAAAAATTTCTTAAGCCATTCGCCAGAATGTCGAAAATGTAGATTTTGTGCGGCGCCTGTTTATCCGCCGTACATACGGCGCCGCTTAACCTTACCTGCCGTCGGATCCTTGAAACGGCGCGTATTCTCCGGCAATAGCCTGCGCGATCTTAAGGCCGTCTATCGCCGCAGACGTGATTCCCCCGGCATATCCGGCGCCCTCCCCGCAGGGGTAGAGTCCGGCCGTACGGCTCTGCATGCTGTTATTATCCCTTAGAATACGCACCGGAGACGAGGTACGGCTCTCCACCCCTGAGACGATCGCATCCGGGCGGTCATAACCCTTAAGGCGTTCTCCGAAAGAGCGGATCCCCTCCTCCAGTGATTCTGCCAGTTCTTCCGGGAATATGGCTCTTACATTGCCCCAGGCATAGCTGCCCTTCGTCTGCGGCAGGATATCTCCGTGCGCTGCTGACGGGCGGCCGCTGCAGAAGTCTTCGAACAACTGGACCGGGATCCTGCCGCCGCCTGCCCGATACGCGGCTTCTTCAAGCCTTCTCTGGAATTCAACTCCGGCCAGGGCGTGCTCCTTTACATACGCCGCACATACGGCCTCGCCCGCCTCGCCGCATCCTTTACCGACTGCCGTACCATCTTGTTCTGCAGCTTCCGTTTTATCTTCAAGTTTTACATAGTCCGCCGGAGTAACCGTCACTACCACAGCGCTGTTGGCATTGACTCCGTCTCTGGCATGGTAGCTCATGCCGTTGACCGCCAGACGATTCTCCTCGGAAGACGCATTGACGACGTAGCCGCCCGGGCACATACAGAAGGTGTAGACTCCTCTCCCGCTTCTAAGGTTCGCCGTCAGCTTGTAAGCGGCCGGAGGGAGATCCGGGTCGTCCCAGACTCCGTACTGTGCCAGATCGATCATTCGCTGCGGGTGTTCCACACGAACGCCCACGGCAAAGGACTTGGCCTCCATAGGGATGCCCCGGTCCGAGAGCATGGCAAACGTATCTCTGGCGCTGTGGCCGATGGCGAGAACGGCGATCTCAGTCTCTAACCGTCCCTTCTCCGATATACGATCCCGGCCTCCCGGTCTGCGCACTTCCAGCGCGCACAGCTTATCATCATTCCCTTCCCTCTTCACAATAATATCCGTCACCAGGGAACGGAACCTTACCTCCCCGCCGCGGGAAATGATGTATTCCCGCATATTCTTAACTACATCCGCCAAAATATCCGTTCCGATATGCGGCTTGCTCTGATATAAGATCTCCTTTGGGGCGCCGTTCTCCACAAATATCTCAAAAACCCTTGCGCCTAAGCCCTGGGAATCATGAACCATAGTATTAAGCTTCCCGTCTGAAAATGTTCCTGCACCGCCCTCTCCGAACTGGACATTGGAATCAGGATCTAAGACGCCCGAAGCCCAGAATTCTTCCACATCCTTGATCCGTTCCTCAACAGACGCTCCCCGCTCCAGAAGAACCGGACGGTAACCGAAGCGCGCCAGCTCGTACCCGCAGAATAGCCCTGCCGGCCCGGTCCCGATCACAACAGGCCGGTGGTTGAGCGTCCGTGCCCCAAACACCTGCACAGAATATATTTTTTCCTGCGGCTGGAACTGAATATTCGAAGGCTTCCGCTTCTTCATGCGCTTTGTGATCTCCTGTTCGTTCTTCACCGTCACATCAACCGTATAGACATACGATAACTGCGGTTTCTTCCGTGCGTCCAGGGATTGCTTTTTGATCGTACAGGAAATAAGCGCATCCTCCCGGATGCGCAATGTCTTGCAGACCTTTGTCTTCAAGTCGGCCTCTGTATGACGGACGTCAAGTTTTAACTGATTGATTCGTATCATGGATCTTCTCCTCACTATTCAGATCGGCAGCATGCTTTTTGCACTGCCGGGATGCCGTTTTATGTTTCACGAATTTTAGTCGATCGTATCTGTTTTCTGTACTTTCTCGATCACACAGGTATGCGCCTTGATCTTTTTGTCATAGCTGATCCCCGCAAGAATCAGATTGCCCTCATAATCCCTTAGCGCATCCACATAATTCTTATCCTTGATCTGCGCAATCGCTCCTGCAGCATCCTTATCCCACTTTAGTTCAATGACTGCAGCCGGCTTATCCATGTGGAGCTTACGCGGTATCAGACAAATATCTGCGAATCCCTTTCCGCTTGGCAGTTCCCTGATGATCGTATAATATTCTCTTGCAAAATAGAACGCCAAATTGACGGTACAGCTAAGGGAATTCTCATCATTATACTCAAGAATCGATATCTCCCTGTGCGCACGGTCAATGCCCTCTGCTACAGCCTGACTATCCATCTCCCACAATGATGTCAGAAGCTTCCTGGAAGCCTCTACGGAATGGATCACCTCCTGCCAGTCCATAGTGCTGATCGCATTCACATATTCTTGTGAGACTTCCTTATTCGGGATGGCGACAGTTTCCCTGGTACCGTCAAAAGTCAGATATCCCAGATGCACCAACAATGTTAAGACATCGTCCTTCGCTGCAAATGTTGTCATATCATTCTCGAATGTCCCTGTATTAATTCGGATCTCTTCTCTTGCCAGCATCCGGACTACTGCATCCTTCAGTCCGTCCATATCCATCTGAATATAGATCTTAAGCGCCTCATAAGTCTCCGTCCGGTTCCAGTATGTGCCGAATTTGTGCCGCATCAGAGCTTCTACTACTGATTTAGGATTATACATATAATAACATATATCGCCGTCTTTTGTATGCGTTACAAGCCGGTAACCGTCATACCATGCCTTCATTTCCTCAAAACTCATCTCATACTTTGCACAGAGCGCCTTAACCTCTTCTTCTGTAAATCCGAAATATTCTGCCAGATTACCCGGATCTGTCATGGAATACTCGGTAAACATATTCAAAGCAGAATGTGAACCATATTTCTTGATTGGAAGGATTCCAGTCATATAGGCTAACGCCACGTATTCCTTGTCCTTCAGCCAGGCACGGAGAAAATCAAGATACTTCTTCTGGGCGTCCCCGTCTTGTTGATATTCACGGAAAAGACAGTCCCATTCGTCAATCAGGATGATAAAAGGCCTCTTTGTCCTAGCAAAAACATCCTTCATCACCTGGATCAAATTATTATTATCCCTGAAACGAATCTCCGTGAAATAATCTGTCAAATCAAAAATAAGATATTTGCAAAGCATGGACAGCATCTCATCCACATTACCGGCCATACTTAAAAAGTCCTGCATATTGATCTTGATGACATCATATTTATTTAAGTGTTTTCTATATGACTCTGACTGACTGATCTCCAAGTCCTCAAATAACTTTGCAGAATCCTCATCTTGATTATAATAAGCCGCCAACATATTTGCCGCCACAGATTTCCCAAACCGTCTTGGGCGGCTGACACAGACAAACTTCTGCTGTGTGTCCAGAACAGCGTTCATCCTTGCAATAAACCCGGTTTTATCTACATAAATCGCAGAATTCAAGCTCTCCCGGAATCCCTTATTCCCGGAATTCAAATAACTGCCCATACTACACCTCTCCTGTCAATTAAGCTTCTTCTATATATGATTACCCCGTCTTTTTCTATTTCTTTTAACAGTTCTTCTAAAGAAATTTGTTTTATTCTACCACAAATTGCTCTTGATATCCATTATAATTCATCAGGATTGCGAACAGGATTATAAACTCGGGCTTCCAAACTTCTAATTTACTTACTCCAGATCATCTCTGATCTCTCGATCATATATTCGGTATCCCAATCTTTAGTCGGAGCGGAATAGCTGCAATAATCCAGATAAGCATCCAGATCGAATTCTGCGTAATAGATTCGGTCGATTTCTGACTTGTCGCCTATGCCGCAGATTCCGCTTTCTTCCTGAGATTGATTAAATACAGGTTCGACATATCTGGACCAGAGCGTTTCATAATAGCTGAAAATTACCGCGTCCTTCTCCTCTCCGTCTATCGTCACTTCAGTGTGTACAATCACTGTGCCGGCCAGATGATCTCCATCATAACTGACATAGAGTTCTCCGTTATCATCCTCTATCCGAATGTTTGCGCTGTCATACGGAATATAAGAGCTTGTCAACGACATATAGGCATATATCCCTATCACGATTGCAACGGATACCACGACCGATATGACCGATACGACAACTTTTTTTCTGAATAGCCGGTTTTTCAGCTTTTTTACTACTTTTGCGTCAGATAGCTTAATATTTCTATTTGTCGGCAAAGCAATATTCTGTCCCAGTATCTCGGCTTCCATCCTGCATGAATCACAGATATTCAGATGATCTTCCACCAATTCTTTTGTGTCGTCACAGACAACATCATCCAGATAGAGAGGAAGAATATCTCTAATTATGTTACAATTGATTTTTTTCATGTTCTATCGCCTCCATATACTCATATATCTTCTTTTTTGCCCGATAATACGTTACTCGTGCCCACCCGGGGCTCTTCCCAAAAAGCATGCCGATTTTTTCAAAGGGCAGTTCCCCAAACACCCGCAGGCTGAATACTTCTTTATAAGGTTCATCCATGCTGTGAAGGAACTGATGGATACGAAAGGCACTCTCCTCATCTGAAAAACGTTCTGTAAAATCCGCCTGTATGTTTGCTGTATTTTCTGATAACTCCTCATCTGCATAAATCTTTTGACGTTTGCAGTAAGTATAATATGTATTCTTTGCAATCGTAAAAAGCCATGCCCGGATATCTTTTGAACCGTCAAAGGAGTCTATAGCCTTAAGCGCCTTAACGAACGTCTCCTGTGCAGTTTCCTCAGCGATATTCTCATTCCCGGATAAACTGCATAAGTAGAAAAATACATCTCTAAAATAAGCTTGATAAATGTCTCCGAAATCCACTTTTTCACCTCCCTTCACCCAATTAACCGCTGAAAATGAAAAACGTTACAAAAATATTTACAAAAATATTTATAAAAAACTCCATCAAACCAGAAAGCTGATGGAGTTCTGTATTATTTTCGGCATCACAAACGCAATTTAGACAACCGCTTCAATTAATATCTTATTCCCAAGGATAATCTTTTTTACACCAATCTCTTTTTTCTTATTAAAATTGAAACTAAGCATATAACCCTTTCTCAATCCGAAATGATCAAGATATCCTGAAAGTTGTTTTTCTCCCCTCTCATTGTATGCGTTCCCCCGCCAGATCTTAAGTTCACAGATATGCTGCTCCCCATGATAGTCAATGATCAGATCCAATCTCTCCCTGTTTCTTGTCTCTGCTTCTACATAACAATGTCCCGTCCCATTGATGATCGGTTTCAAAAAAAGCATAAAATATCTTCTTCCCTCTTCTTCAAGGAAATTTTCTTCCTTGTCGCCGTATAGATCATCGAAAGTCTCTACGAACTTCTCAAGTACACGTCTGACGTTCAGATGTCCGTTCACAATAAACTGATTCTTATCCCTGGAAGCCTCCGTATATATATCACTGTTCTGATCTTTGTAATTTGATAAAAATCTATTATACAGGCGGGTTTCAAAGATCCTGTTCGCAATCTGTACCATAGAATTATGAACTTCTACAAAACCAAACATTCTTGCATTTCTAACAACGGGATCATCTGCATCATACGCAATAGGCTGGCCCTGAAATAGATGACGCGAAATAACCGCATTCAATTCCGGAAATTGGTATAATTTATTCACAAGTGAATCAAACAACGGATTATTTTCTTCTAATAACATTTTAACCGCAGTCAGACAGCCTGCCTTCGTCCATACACTGCTTTTATCTTCAAATCCAGGCGTCCCGGCGATTCGTTCATCCATTAGCTTACAGAGACGCGACACCAGATAAGGATAACCGGATGTGTAATCATAGAGCAGGCCTGCAATCTCGTCAATGTTCATGCCAGTATGAAAATCTGTTTCATATCCTTCAAGCATTCCGACGATATCCTTATTGCAAAAACTCAAATCCACAAGAAAATCAGCGGCAATATTCCACGGACTATTTTCTTTTTGGATTTCATCTGGATGTATCTTCCCCTTGATACTGCGTATATCATAGACCCCGGCAAGAATTACGGATTGAAATGTCCGTATCCTTCTACGTTTTAGATAACATGCTCTAAACTGTGCCAGAAAATCGATAAACACTTGATTATTTGCAGCAGTATCCACTTCGTCTATAATCAGAACAATTTTTTTTTCTGATTCTTTACACCAGGTTTTCATAACTTTAAAAAGCGCCTGAAGTGAATTGATCTGTGCTGACCGATCTGCAAATGCGGAAATCTTACCTTCCACATTATCCGGCAGTTCTTCGGCCAGATCCAATAGTTCTTCTGAAAAAGCCGCAACGAACGACTGCTCGTTTTCAAATGCTAAGGAACTCATAGTCTGAAAATCCAGGCTCACAACTTCATAGTAATCCTTCAGATAGTCTGCCAAGGCAGATAATATTGTTGTCTTACCATATTGTCTGGCACGATTGATCGTAAAGTATTTCTCAGAATCGACCATACTTTTTATCTCTTTTAGACGGCTGGACAGATCAACCATATAGTGCAATCCCGGATCACAATACCCATCTGAGTTAAATGTTTTTTTCATCTTATCACAACCTCATTTTATATTCCGCTGCAAATCCGCTTTCATATATATAGACGTCTCCATAGGGCTGTCATTATAACTGTCTATCTCATAAAAACCATATTCTCTATAGAGATGCACCGCACTCTCAAGAAAGGGCAGCGTATCCAGCAGCATATACGAATATCCGATCTTCTTAGCATCTTCTATGATCTGCCGGATCAAGCGGCTTCCAATATGCTTCCCTCGAAACTGAGATCTTACATACAGCCGTTTCATCTCACAGCTCTGCTCATCGATTTTCTTTAACCCGATACAGCCTGCCAACTCTCCATCATAGTACGCCAGATACAGCCTGCCAAATGGCTGTCCGTATTTATCCTCCAAATGTTCCAGTTCCTCGTCATAATTCTGAATGTCAAGATATTCTCTGAACGAAGGATCCCCGTCAATCAGCATCTTTGTATATTCTGTAAACAACTGCCCAACTTCTGCCGCATGCCGGTAAGCAAGAATCAGTGTTAATCCCATAAGTTTCACCCCGCGTATTTTGCTGCAACCAATTATACAGCATCCCCGCATCAAATGAAATACTTTTTTATGCACAGATATGCAACACAGCAATGTCATATCTTTTTAAGCCCGGGTATGCAAAAACAGCAATGTCATATCTTTTTAAGCCCGGGTATGCAAAAACAGCAATGTCACACCCAGTGTCACGATCTCCGTCACCGGAGCTGCCATCCATATCCCCGTCATCCCGAACAGGTACGGAAGCGTGAAGATGCAGGCCAGCAAAACGACCAGCCCTCTTGAAGCGGAGATCACAGCCGATTCAAACGCTCTCCCTGTCGCAGTAAAATAAAACGATGAGATAGAATTGATTCCTGAGAAGAAAAATGAGATCATGAAGATAAGCATGCCTGACCGTATCATTTTTTCTACATTTTCACTCTGCACAAATATACGGCTGTACCAACCCATTCCCGCAGCCATTAGAAGATACACAGCGATGCCTACGAAAAAGACATACCGGTTCGTCTGCTTTCGGATGCCGGCAGCAAGTTTTTTCTCTTTTGCACCATAGGCAAAACTAATCAACGGACTTGCACCCTGTCCAAATCCGACAATGACCATACTGAACGCATAAGCTACATATCCTGCAATCGTAAATGCAGTTACGCCGTCCGCCCCGGCCTTTCTCATAATCACAAAATTATACGCAAACATTGCAATTCCCGTAGACATCTCGCCGATAAATTCCGAACTTCCATTCAAGATCGCCCGCACACAGACCTCCCTGGAAAAATGAAACATCCCCAGACGGTAGATCCTTGCTTTCTCCGCGAAAAAATACAGGATACAGATCAGTGAAACCAACGCTGATATAAGCGAAGCCGCCGCGATTCCGGCAACTCCCATATGAAACCGTGCCGCAAACATATAATCCAACAGGACATTCAGAATCACACTGATAATACTGATCTTCATATAATACTTTGGCTCTCCTTCTCCGCGGATGAACATCCCAAAAGAAGAATTGACCACCATCACCGGCAGTTCCAGAAGCATGATCCGATAGTAGTCCTTAAAATAACCACTCACTTGCCTATTGGCATGCAGGATAGACAGCATAGGCTCAAAGCAGAATATCATAGCGCAGCTTATAAACATTGAGAATACAAAGGTAACCGCGATCGTCTGTCTGAACACCTGGTTACAGACGAGCCGGTCACCGGAACCAAGCGCCATTCCTGCAATAGCAACTCCGCCTATGGAAACCATAAGGCCGACTCCAAGATACAGGTATATGATCGGAAGTCCGAGATTGACCGCCGCAATCCCCTCCTTTCCCACATAATTCCCGATAAAGAATCCATCCGCAATCGTGATCAATGAGGTGAGGATCATAGATATGATCGCCGGTATCGAGAATCTAAGGATCATCCCTGCCGTATTCTGTTTCATCTGTTCTAAGTCCATATTAATTCCTCCTTTTATAATGCTCCTTCGCCTTCGTTTCAGCTACTCATTCATTATAAGAAGGAATCTGATTATATACTTCTGAATTCTTGCCCTTTTTATCCGCTCTTGTTCAATCATTCAATTTACAAATTTGATGCCCCGTTGCTTGCAGCGGGGTCTTTGACTCTGATTCATTTTAGCGGGATACAGATACTTAGCTCCATATACATCGTCGTGCTGTCCACCATATGATAAATATCAAATAAGCTCTTCGCTGCGTCCAGTTCATAGGACACCTTCGGCAGCCATACCAGAAATATGGTCTGATACGCCGCGTAAATATGTTTTGCATGCCCTTTAAAATGATATACGATACATCTTCCGCCCTGGAGCTTTGCTGTGTTTGTCAAGGGGCAGTCTTCTCCAACACTCATACAGATATCATACAGACAGTGTCCGGCAGAAGTCACGGCAGGATCGTCATACGTCCGCTCTAAAAGACGTGTCTCTTCCGTAATGAACTTCCGGTATTTTTCAATAAAGTTATCCCAATCTCTGCACAGATTCTCGTAACTTCCGAAGCGTCTCTCATATATCACAAAATAATCCGGGATATTTTCAATCGTAATCTTGCTGTCACACGCTTCAAAACTCTCCACCTGCCAGTTTTCATGATGAAAAAAAGGATGAGCCATCGAAGAAAAATAACTCTGCCTGCGAAAATCTATCGGAGCCATGCGGTAGTGCTGCCGAAATGCGGAACTGTAGTTTGACGAACTATAACCGTAATCAGCGCCAATCTCAGTGATCCGGCGTTCCTGCTCCGTCTTAAGACGGAACGCACTCTGCTCAAGCTTCACCCTCTTAATGAACCCGTAGACACTCTCTCCTGTCTGTTCTTTGAAAAGACGACTGAAATAAAACTTCGAGAGATGGCAGTGCCCCGCCACGTCTTCAAGTGTCAGTTCCTCTTCAATATGGCCTAAAATATAATCTATTGCCTGGTTGATAACTTCCTTTATGATCATATGCTTGCCCTGACTGCGGCATATCGAAAATGCGGCATATCCACACCGCGGTAATGTTTTGTCCAACTGTCTTTCCTGACCATACCGTTTCTGACTGCCACATTCTGGGAAGCCGTATTCGTATCCCGAATGATCGAACAGACCTCATCAGCGTCAAGTTCTTCAAACGCGTATCTCTTACAGGCTTTGGCGGCTTCTGCCGCATAGCCGTTGTGCCAGTATTTCCGGCAGAACAGATAACCAATCTCGAGCACTTCTTCGTCCTTCCATGGCTGCATGGTCAGTCCGCATTGCCCGATCATCTCATCTGTTTCTTTCAAGACGGCCGCCCATAATCCAAAGCCCCATTTCCGGTAACGAGAGATCTGTCTGTCAAGCCATTCCTGCACTTCCTCGTCGCTAAACGCCCCTTCATAAGCATACATTACCTCTGGGTCCTTTAGTATCTTACACAAAGCAGGAAAATCATCCTGCCCCATCTCACGTAAATATAATCGTTCTGTTTCCAATATCATATCCGTCACCTATTCCCCTGCTTCACAGCAGCCGACTTCCCCGCGATACACCCGGTCGCCCACGCCCATTGCAGATTATATCCCCCGCAGATGCCATCTACATCCAGCAATTCTCCGACAAGATACAGTCCCTTTACCAGCTCTGACTCCATAGTCCGCGGATCCACTTCATCCGTCCGCACACCGCCGGCGCACACCTGTGCATTCTCGAATCCGTTCGTATCCTGGATCGTAAGACATATCCGCTTACACTGATCCGCGATCCTATTATACCCGCGTTTATCTAATTCTGACATCTTTGTCTGAAGCCGTATCCCGACAAGCTCTGATATCCTCGGAACCAACTTCTGGTTAAATATTCCCGCAAGGCATTCCCCAACCGTCAGGTCTGTCCGGTTCTCTGCTAGTTTCATCAGCAATCCCAGGACCTCTTCTCTGGAATATTCCGGCAGAAGATCAAGCGCAGCCTCCACCCTTCTCTTCTGATACAATCCCAACGCAATATGACGGCTGATCTGGAATACCGGAATCCCGGATATCCCATATGCGGTGATCTGCAGCTCCCCGGTATCCGACGCCGTCGGCACACCATCGATCAAAGCCGTCACCCGGGCTTCCGCGCGGACTCCCGACGCCTTTGCGAACGGATGATTCTTCACTTTAAGCTGCACCAGCGCCGGTACGACAGGCGTAACATGATGTCCCAACGTTTTTGCCAGATGATAACCGCTCCCGTCAGAACCAAACGCAGACGCCGCCTGCCCTCCGCAGGCAAGGATAAGCCCATCCGCCTTGAATATCTGCATATTTTGTTCTTTCTTACTCACTTTGGATTCTGCCGGACATTGCTTTGCCTTGATACTGAATTCCTTCTTCTTTTGTGTGATTGACTGAACCCGCATCCCGCAGTAGATTTCTACGCCAAGACGCTTCAATTCCAGCTTCAGAAGTTCAAGCACCGTCCCTGCCTGATCAGAACGGGGATAGACATAATCTCCCCGCATTTTAGTCACAAGGCCTATGGATTCAAAGAACTTTAATGTATCCTCATATCCGAACTGCCCAAGCACTTTCCCTGCAAACCGAACATCCTCTCCGTGATAACAGAGCTCTTCAACAGAACCGTCTATCCGCCGGTTCGTCAGATTACAGCGTCCGTTCCCCGTCGCAAGGATCTTCTTGCCGATCTTCTCCTTCTGTTCCAGAATAAATACCTTTGCCTGTCTGTCATTTCTCGCCGCGGCGACTGCCGCCGCAATACCGGCAGCCCCGCCTCCGATTATCCCAATCCTTTTCATGATCCCTGCCTAATTATTCTTTGTAATCTTTTTCTTAAACACAATATAGCAGCAATTTAACTCAAAATCACTGCAGGCCCTCTCATCCTCCTCTGGCAGGCATTTAAGCAGCCTTTATAGCACGACCACGCCTTCCCGCACCAGATATTCAAGAGACATCAAGATTCCAAGCCTTGCGTGGGGCCATGTAAGCCCTCCCTGGAAATACACCGCATAAGGCGGCTTGATCGGTCCGTCCGCACTAAGCTCGATCGACGAACCCTGCACGAAAGCCCCCGCCGCCATGATCACATCGCTGTCGTATCCCGGCATCGCCCACGGAATCGGCGTCACATAAGAATCCACCGGCGCCGCCGCCTGGATCCCCTTGCAAAATGCGATCACGCCTTCCGGCTTCCCGAATGTAACGGCCTGGATAATATCGTGCCTGCTCTCAGAACTGTCCGGCACCACCGGATATCCAAGCTTCTCATAGATATTTGCCGCAAAGACGGCACCTTTCAGCGCCCCGGCCGTCACCGTCGGCGCAAGGAACAACCCCTGATAGAAGGACTGCATCACGCCAAGGGAAGCCCCGACCTCTTTCCCAAGTCCCGGGGATGTCAGACGATACCCGCAGGCCTCGATCAGATCCTTCCTGCCTGCAATATATCCTCCGATCGGCGCCAAACCGCCTCCCGGATTCTTAATAAGGGAACCTACGACCAGGTCTGCGCCCACGTCGCTTGGCTCTATGACTTCAACAAATTCTCCGTAACAATTATCCACCATACAGATGATATCCGGCCTGATATCCTTGACAAAACGAATCAGCTCCCCGATCTGCCCGACAGAGAAGCTTGGCCTTGTCTGATATCCCTTCGACCGCTGGATGGTAACCATCTTCGTTTTCTTGCAGACCGCTTTTTTGATGTTCTCATAGTCGAAGGTTCCGTCCGGCAGAAGCTCAACCTGAGAATAGGATACCCCGTATTCAGCAAGAGATCCCTTGGATGGCCTGATACCGATAACCTCCTCCAGCGTGTCATAAGGCTTCCCCACGGGCGACAGCAGTTCGTCGCCCGGCCGCAGGTTGGCGCTCAAAGCAAGCGCAAGCGCATGGGTTCCGCAGGTGATCTGCGGGCGTACCAATGCGCTTTCCGTGTGGAATACGGAAGCATACACCTCTTCCAATGTGTCGCGTCCCGCATCATTATAACCGTATCCGCTTGCATAGTGAAAACATCCCTCGCTGACCTGATTCTTCTGCATGGCGTGTATCACTTTGAGCTGGTTATACTCCGCAGTCTCATCAATGGCAAGGAAACGCTCCTTAAGCCCCGCTTCTATCTCCCGGCCGAATCTAAGGACTTCTCTTCGCACTCCCAATTCTTCATAGAGCGAAGCAACGCTGTTATCAGCCTTTATCTTATTTATCTCATCATTCATCATGTAATATCCCTTCTCTGTAAAACAAATCTCACGCTTCGGAATTCACAGTTACATATGCTTAATGCCAGGAATCCAGGATCTTCGTCCTGACAACCGCGCATTTGGCGTCGAATTCCGGGTTCAGCGGCCGGATCTGCATAATGATCTCCGCCGCCTCCTTGTATTGCTTCATATCATACAGAAGCGACGCACGGTTCAGCTCAAAGAGCGATTCCTCCCCTTTGCTCCGAATCAACGGCTCCAGCTTCAATAATTCCTTATAGGTCGCCTCCGCATTATGTGAATGAGAGTAGACCTTCAGCAGCGTATTCATTTTCTTGATAAATTTGCTCTTAAATAATCTTCTCATAGTGGTTCTCCCCTTATCTTTCATACGCTCCGCCAATCTAAGCCTCCCTATACAGGTACGCCATTGCCCTGCATAAGCTTTGCACGGATATGTCCGAGCATATCTTCAAGAATCATCTCTTCATTGTATCCATACTCATCCTTATTGATCCAGATCACCTCTCTCTCCCTCTTAAACCAGGTGATCTGTCTCTTTGCAAAATGTCTGGTATCACGTTTCAGCAGATAGACTGCTTCATCAAGGCTTAGCTCCCTGCTGAGATAAGACAGTATCTCTTTGTATCCAAGGCCCTGCATAGATACCATATCGCCGGTACAGCCCATTTCCCGCAATGACCGCACCTCGTCTGTCAGCCCCTCTGAAATCATCTGGTCCACACGTCTGTCGATCCGCTCGTAGAGCTTCGTGCGTTCATCATTTAACACAAAGTAAACAAAACGATACGGCGATTCCTTCTTACGTTCCCGCTCATTATGCTCCGAGATACGCTGCCCTGTCTGACGGTAGAATTCCAGCGCACGGATCACACGCTTCACATTATTGGCGTGAATCTGATCGGCCGCCTCCGGGTCTACCTGTCTTAACCGGTCGTGAAGCGTCCTTCCTCCCCGTGTCCGCGCCTCCTCTTCAAGCTCTCTGCGGTAAGTATCATCCCCGTCGTTCTCAGTAAAATCAATATCATACAGAAGCGCCTGGATATAAAACCCTGTGCCTCCAACTACAATGGGAATGTGCTGATTGGCATAGATCTGATCTATTGCCGATTTCGCCATCTGCTGAAAACGTACCACATGGAATTCCTCCCAGGGCTCCAATTCATCCACCAGATAATGCTTGATCCCTTCCATCTCCCAGGGGCGGATCTTAGCCGAACCGATATCCATATGCTTATAGATCTGCATGGAATCCGCGGAAATGATCTCCCCGCCGATCGCTTTTGCAAGCCCGATGGAGGCCTTCGTCTTCCCGACAGCCGTAGGACCTGTCAGGACTACCAATGGTTTTTTCACGAAATGCTTCATGGTCACACTATCCTCTTAAATTTCTTTTCTAACTCCCGGCGGCTCATGGCAATGATGGTCGGCCTTCCATGCGGGCAGTGATAAGGATTCTCAAGCGTCAGAAGTTCACTGATGAGCGTATCAACTTCGGCGGCCGACAGCTTCATATTCCCCTTAACCGCTGCTTTGCAGGACATAGAAGCCACCTTCTCGTCGATCAGTTCCGGAGACAGATTCCGGCTTATCTCATCTGACAGGCCGTCTAGCATCTGAAGCAGCAGCTCCTTCTTCGCAATACTGAACAGATTGTCAGGAACCGCCCTGACTGCGAATGATTCCTGCCCGAATTCTTCGAATTCAAAACCGATCCGGGTAAACCGGTCCATATGCCTTTTTAGAAGCTCCGCCTCCTGCATGCTCAGATCCAGGACAATCGGCGGGCTGATCATCTGAGAGGTGAATTCTCTCGCCTTCATGCTCTTTAAGGTCCGCTCATACAAGACCCTCTCATGAGCGGCATGCTGATCGATAATGTAGAGACTCTCACGGTATTCTGCCAGCCAGTAAGTCTCGAAGAGCTGTCCGATCAGGCGGTATTCATCCTTCGCCTCCCGTGTCAACAATTTCTCTTCGAACAGATTAAGCTGTCTCGGTTCTTCCGCCGCCTTCTCGGACGCAAGCTGTTTCCCTGCATATTCCGCCGCCTTTTCAGATACAGGCTGCTTCCCTGTATATTCCAGTGCCTTCTCGGACGCAGGCTGTTTCCCTGCATATTCCGCCGCTTTTTCAGATACAGGCTGACTCTCTGTATATTCCGCCGCTTTTTCAGATATAGGCTGACTCTCTGTATATTCCGCCGCCTTCTCGGACACTGGCCGCCTCCTTGCATATTCCGCCGCCTCACGGATACGGTCAGTCTGGATCTCAGGCCTGAAGATTCCTCCCTGATCCGCAACTTCGGCGGCAGAGCGCTGGCCATGATATGCCTTGACCCGCTCCCGCATCTTCCCCATAAAATAATCCAGATTTTGTTCCGATGCCCCGGCGTCCGTCTGCCCCTCTGACGCCTTCACATCTGTCTGCCTGTCTGACGCCCCGGCATCTGTCCGCTTCTCTGACGCCTTCAGAACATGGCCAGAGCTCCTTCCCCCGCCTGCCTTCGGAGACAGATTCTCGAAGGGAAGCGGTTCTGACGGCATCTTCCTGCTCTTTGGAGCGCCGAATTCCACATGGGGGATCAGCTCCTCCTCATGCAGGCCCCGACTTACCGTCTCGTACACCCGGTTATAGACCTCCTGCTGATTATGGAAACGAAGCTCCATCTTGGCCGGGTGTACATTCACATCCACATTCTCACCGTCGATCTCCATATGCAGCACTACGAACGGATACTTGTGCTGCATGGAGAAGTCTTTGTACGCGTCCTCAATAGCTTTTGAAACGATCTGATTCTTCACATAACGCCCATTGATAAAATAATTCTCGAAGTTACGGTTTCCTCTTGATATCACCGGCTTTCCTAAGAATCCGGTGATCTTCATTCCGGGTACTTCACATTCTGCCGCGAGGAGATTCGAAGCGATATCCCGCCCGTAGACGTGATAGATCACATCTTTCAGATTCCCGTTCCCAGAGCTGTGAAGCTTCGACTGCCCGTTATTGATAAACTGAAAAGATATCTCAGGATGAGACAGGGCAAGCCTCGTCATCAGATCTCCCACATGGCTTGCCTCCGTCATAGGAGTTTTCAAGAACTTCCGTCTGGCAGGTACATTGTAGAACAATTGCCGGATCAGGAACGTAGTCCCGTCCCGGGCGCCCGTATCCTCCAGCTCCACTTCCTTCCCGCCGTTGACCCGGTATCTCGTCCCGAAGGTCTGCTCCTTCGTCTTCGTGATCAGCTCCACCTGAGAAACCGCCGCGATACTCGATAATGCCTCCCCGCGGAATCCCAGCGAACCGATATGCACCAGATCATCCACCGACCGGATCTTACTGGTGGAATGGCGCAGGAACGCGTTCGGAACCTCTTCCTTCCCGATCCCGCATCCGTTGTCTGCGATCCGTATCAGCGACGTTCCACCCTCACTGATCTCCACCACGATCGCCGTTGCCTTGGCGTCGATGGCATTCTCCACCAGTTCCTTGACCACGGACGCCGGGCGCTCGATCACCTCTCCGGCCGCGATCTTGTCAATCGTAACTGTATCTAAGACCTGTATCTTGTTCATCCCTTATCCTGTCCTTCCAATTTCCAGACCGCCCCATGCATAGGCAGCGCTTCCTACCATCGGTTCTTTAATTTATTCTGCAGCTGATATAGCGTATTCAGCGCGTCGATCGGCGTCAGATTACCCAGATCCAGACTCTTGATCTCATCGATCACATCGTCATCCTTCACCGTATCAAACAAAGACATCTGCGCCAGATCCACCTCGTCGTAATGCCGGGGCTTTGCCGATAGCTGTTCCTGTCCGTGAGACGCGATATCCTTGATCTTATCCGTGATGTCCGCCTGCACCAGCTCTTCTACGATCTCCTTCGCGCGCTCGATCACCGTCTCCGGTACTCCAGCAAGCCTCGCCACCTGGATTCCGTAGCTCTTGTCCGCGCCGCCTTTTACGATCTTTCTGAGGAAAATGATGTCGTCGCCCTTCTCCTTCACAGCGATGCAGTAGTTATTCACGTTATTGATCTTCCCTTCAAGCTCCGTCAGCTCATGATAATGGGTAGCAAACAGGGTCTTGGCACCTAAGAGCTTGCTGTTGCTGATATGCTCGATCACCGCCCAGGCGATGCTCAGTCCGTCGAAGGTGCTGGTTCCCCGGCCGATCTCGTCTAAGATCAGGAGGCTCTTGCTGGTCGCATTGCGCAGAATGTTCGCAACCTCCGTCATCTCCACCATGAATGTACTCTGACCGCTTGCCAGGTCATCTGACGCCCCCACTCTGGTAAATATCCGGTCCACCAGTCCGATATCCGCACCGGAAGCCGGAACGAAGGAGCCTATCTGCGCCATCAGGACGATCAGCGCGGTCTGCCGCATGTAGGTGGATTTGCCCGCCATATTGGGACCGGTTATAACCGAGATCCTGTTTTTCCTGTCATTCAGATAGGTATCGTTGGCGATAAACATATCATTAGGGATCATCTTCTCCACTACCGGATGCCGCCCGTCCTTGATATCAATGATTCCCTTCTCATTGATCCCCGGCCGGACATAGTTGTTTCTCTCCGCAACAAGAGCCAGGGATGAGAACGCGTCAAGCTGTGCCACAGCTCCCGCGCTTGCCTGGATCCTGAGGATCTCAGCTCCGATCTTATCCCGCACCTCGCAGTAGAGCTGATACTCCAATGCGTACAGCTTATCCTCCGCTCCAAGGATCGTATCCTCCAGTTCTTTTAATTCAGGGATGATATAACGCTCCGCGTTGGCAAGGGTCTGCTTGCGGGTATAATATTCCGGCACCATGCTCTTGAAGGAGTTCGTCACCTCCAGATAATAGCCGAACACCTTGTTGAACCGTACCTTAAGGTTCTTGATCCCGGTCTTCTCCCGCTCGTCGGCCTCCAGCTTCGCAAGCCATTCCTTCCCGTCCGATTTGGCGGATCTAAGCCTGTCCACCTCCTCATTGTAACCTTCCCTGATGATGCCGCCCTCCTTCATGGCGATGGGCGGGTCTTCCTTAACGGCGCTTTTTACCAGCTCGCAGAGATCCTCCAGAGTATCCAGGCTCTCATACAGCTTTCGAAGAAGCGGCGCTTTCATTTCCTTAAGAATGTATTTGATATGGGGCAGCATGGCAAGAGAATGCGCAAACGCAGTCAGATCCCTTGGATTCGCCGACTGATAGGTAATCCTGCACACCAGACGCTCCAGATCATAGATCGAGGAAAGATATTCCCGGATCTCTTCTCTGGAAATGGCGTTATCCTTCAGCTCCTCTACCGCGTCCAGACGGCGTTCGATCTCTGCCTTGTCGATCAACGGCTGTTCGATGTGCTTACGGAGCGCCCGTGCCCCCATGGCCGTCTTCGTCTTGTCCAGCACCCACAGAAGCGAACCCCTCTTCTGCTTCTCCCGAAGCGTCTCGCTAAGTTCCAGGTTCCGGCGGGTGGAACTGTCTAGCAGCATATATTTCCCCGCCGCATAGACAGAAAGCCTGGTAATATGGGACAGATCCCTCTTCTGCGTCTCCAGAAGATATTGGAGCAGCGCCCCCGCCGCGATCACTCCGCAATCGTAATCCTTCAATCCAAGCCCGTCCAGGCCCTTCACATGAAAATGATCCGTAAGCGTCCGATGACAGATCTTATCGTCAAAATACCAGGAATCCAGGGAATACAGCGTTATCCCCAGCTTGTCCTTCAGAAGCTTAAGATCCATGCCGCTCATGTAGAAGGATTCATTGCAGATCAGCTCGGAGGGCATATATTTGTAGATCTCGTCAAATAACTTATTAGACCCGTTCAGTTCCGTGACCATGTACTCCCCGGTAGTCACATCCGCAATCGACAGCCCGTATCGGTCCGCGATATAGACCACGCACATGATATAGTTATTCTTCGTCTCATCCAGTGCTTGTACGTCAAGATTCGTCCCCGGCGTCACGATCCTGACTACATCGCGCTTGACCAATCCCCTGGCGCTTGACGCATCCTCCATCTGCTCGCAGATCGCAACCTTGTACCCCTTAGATACCAGACGGTTCAAATAATTGTCTACAGCGTGATAAGGAACGCCGCACATCGGTGCTCGTTCCTCTAGTCCGCAGTTCTTGCCGGTCAGTGTAATCTCCAGTTCCTTCGATGCGGTAAGCGCATCATCAAAGAACATCTCGTAAAAATCTCCCAATCTATAGAATAAGATACAGTCCTTGTACTCCTTCTTCGTCTCCATGTACTGCTGCATCATCGGTGTTAATTCCGCCACTGTTGTACCTCTCTTATCTTGTGTTTTTCCCGCTTACATATATACAACCTATATCGATATACATACCTTATATCGCTGCGTTTCTTATTATAGCATTTCTTTATTGAATAAGGAAGATGGAATTTCCCACATTCCGCCTTTTCAAATAAATATATACGGCAGCACAGATCACTGCTGACAGCAATGACCCCAGAGGCGAGGCTATTCCCATGGGAAACAGGTTGTCCGGATACAGCTTGGACATCAGGTAGGCTCCCGGAATCCTGACCAGTACGATAGAAATAACATTGTGTGCAAAGGATATCATAGAATATCCGTAGGCAGTAAAATATCCGCTGAAACCGAACGCGACCGCCGCAAAAATACAATCTACAACGTAGGATCTCAGATATTGGCTTCCATACATAACCACGATCTCTTCTCCGGTAAACAGCGACAAAAGCGACCCTGAGATAAACTGACAGATCACAGTGAAGAATATGCCGAATCCTACTCCTATGAGACAGCCATACCGCAAGGTCTCTGCCGCCCTTTCATGCTGTCTGGAACCAATACACTGCGAACAGATCGCGGAAATGGCGGACAGCATACTGGACGGAACCAGGAAGAAGAATCCGATGATCTTTTCCACGACCCCGACGGCCGCGGCAATGTTCACTCCTCTGGAATTCGCTATAACAGTAATGACGATGAAGGAGATCTGGATCAGGCCGTCTTGTATACAGATCGGAAATCCTATCTTAAAGATATTGGAAATAACAGGCCGGTCCAGATGAAGATTCTCCCTCGTTACCGTGATCAGCTTCTTCCTGACGATCGCCGCCAGAGCGATCAAGACGCTGGCCGCCTGTGATAATACCGTCCCGAACGCCGCACCGGCGGCGTGCATATCAAAATATCCGATAAACAGATAGTCTAACAGGATATTTAAGAAGCAGGCGACAACCACAAAATACATGGGGCTCTTCGAATCCCCCAATCCCCTGAAAATAGAACTGATCACATTATATGCCACGATAAAAGGGATTCCCATAAAGCAGATCCTTAAGTACAGTCTTGTCTCCGAGACCGCCTCTGCAGGCGTAAACATAACAGTTATGATAGGGTCTATGAATATCAGCAGTACAGCCGCAAGCAGTACGGAGATCATCAGAAAGATGATGACCGTATTGCCGATAACCGTCCGTTTTTCCTGTTCTTTTCCCTCTCCTACATATCGTCCCACAAGGACCGTCGTCCCCATCGCCAGACCTACGATCATAACCGTAAGCATATGCATGACCTGGCTTCCGACCGATACCCCCGTAAGGGAAGCCGCTCCGTTATACTGACCGACGATAAACAGGTCCGCCATACCATAAAAAGTCTGTAAAAAATTAGACAGCAAAAACGGCAGGGAAAACATAATAATATTTTTTAAAGCGCTTCCTTTTGTCAGATCTTTTTGCATTGTCATACCACCATCCTACCGAATCTGTTCCAATATGCTTGGATCCTTGATCTTCGTATCTTCCGCGAACAGCAGGATCTTCGACATGATCTCTGCCGTCTTGGGGTCGTCGTCGATAAACGGCAGGAAGATACGCCCTCTGTGCTGGGAATGCACCGGCACCACAAACAGCATGGAATTGCCGATCTGGTGTACCACGCCGCTTCCCAGGTGCACGGAATACCGGCCAAGCTTACCGTCGATCATGGCATGGCTGCCTTCCAGACGGACATTCCTGATCTTGAACAGGTCAAGGTTACACTGGGCAATGGCCCTTCGCATCTCAACGGTAGAGTGGCTGGTCTCAGGATCTACGCCGCCTGCATGAGCCACGCTTACCGCAAGATCCACGTCCCGCATGACTTCGCTGTATATGACATCCGGTATTTCCTTAAGCTTCTTTGGCTGTCCCGTCTTCCGGTCATAGAACGCCACCCACTCCAGCGCCGGCGCTTCGATATCGCTGGGCGTAAACCAGTCCGCCATAGCGTAGATGCATGCAACGATATTCTCCTTGTAATATACTTTCTGAAGGCCGTCCTCATAATCCGCTACCCAGCGCCGTCCCCGAAGCGTTCCGGCAGTCTTCTGCGGCTGGATCTGATTGCCCGCAAACAGCCGTGACTCTGTCTTTTCCAGTTCTTCTCCCAATTTAAGGTACAGCTCGCGGAATACCTGTTTGAAGGGCTGCCTGATCTTCCTTTCAAATAACAGCCTTTGATACTCATGCCAATGCCCGCTTGCGTACAGGTCAAACGGATGAGCGATCAGGATCTTGCCGTCCGGTTTTACAGGGGTTACATTACCTGAATCGTCTTCGATTCCGTCTTCTGTCAAAAAGCCCATCTTACCGTCTGCCGATATCGGTCCGTTCCCGTGATCAGACAGCTTCACCACCAGGAATTCCACGATCGGACGCACCACCGGATTCTTCCTAAGCTCCAGGAACTCCCATACCTCGAAGTCCGTCCCGTCTTCCATGGCCTGCTCCATCATCTGCTTTGTCCGGCTGTACTGCTCCTTTAACTGCTTGTTCATCTCCTGGTATTTCTTAACGGTCTCGTTCTTTTTATATTTTGCCGGAACAGACTTAAGATTCTTGCCGTCCTTTCTGCAATTCAGAGAACTCTTCCCGTTCTCGTCCACAGATATCTTAAGCTCGATCTCTTCAACCGGCTGCCAGTCAAAATAACTCTGCGACTGCTCTACCAATTTGCCTTCCATACGGAGCACAAGACGGGTCACATCGGTGAAGCCCGCGTTGACGCTTAGATTCTGCAGCGCGATCTGTGATGCGCGCCCCTCGCTTGCCCGGCGCTGCGCCCCGAACTGCCTGCTCTCTTTCTTGTATTTCTGGATGAACTGATAGCGGTCTAACAGCTCTGCTTCCTTCTGCGATTTCGTGCCGTCAAGCGGAAGGAGCGGAAGGCTCATCAGCAGATCCTTGTTGCGCTTCGCGTTTATCTCTGATTTTAACGTGTCCTTTTCTACTTTTCCAAGCGCGGCGTCCGCATATTTCCGCGCCCGGCCGTGAGCCGCTCCGGTAGAGGAATACTTTGCCGCGTCATACAGAAGCTTGAAGTTCTTCTCACCCACATGCCCGTACGCTTCAAAGAACCAGTGAATGTCGAACGCCCCGTCCCCAAGCTCTTCCGGCGACAGCGGCGTATATTTTGCGATCACGGAAGTCACCTGTTCGTCAAAACGCTCGCTGGTATGCGCCATAAAATAATAACAGGTACTCGCAAATCCCGGAATATTAAGATACTCCTCTATCATCGGGATCCACTGCTGCGCATACATGGCAAGTTCCACAAGCCGTTTTTTGGTGATGTCCGTCCCCTTAAGAGCAGCTCTCAGATCTTCCGCACTCTCCTCTGGCTTAGGCATACATATTTTCAGCAGATGGCTTAATACCGTCCTTCGTTCACTGTTGGATGAATAGTAGCTGTAACCGCGCTGAAGCGGGTCCTTGCCAAGCGCCGTCAAGATCTGGATCATATAATCGATTCCATAGATCACCTGTATCTGATGGATATATCCCGAAAACGGAGTTGCCTTTTCTCCGCGTTTTAATTCAACGCTTAGGACAAGCGGAATCAGTTCGCTATATAATTCATGGGCAAACATCATCTTAGGCATCTCTTCACCCACAGTGTCAAAATGATATTTTCCGTCCGCAGGCACGATCACATTATTGCCGAAAAAGGAATTGAGGCTGTGCACCCTTGCCTTTTTGGAGGAGATCGCTCCCTTTTGCTCCACGGTGCTCACCGGCTCTAAGAGGCTTCCCAGATTGGAAAATGCAAACACGGCCTTATAGAACAGATCCTTATCCCAGACTCCGTGCACGTAACATTCCGTATAATCAGCAAGCCCCAGATAGAAGCGGCTGATATTCTGATAAGAATATTGCTTCTTTTCCCGGCTCTCCCATCCAAGATAATGCTGCCCGAGACGGAATCTTAAGGTAAACGCGCTTCCCCAGTCCTCCTCCCCGGCACAGGAAAGCCATCGGATCATATCCGCGAAGATCGGCAGCTCTGCCGCCCGTTTCGTATAGGTTATGATCTCACCGTTATAGCGCTTCTCGCTGACCGTAAAGATATCATTAGAGTGATCCAGCACCTCAAGGAACCTGGCCGTCCCGCACAGGGCAAAACGCGCCTTTAACGCATCCGGCACATACTGTGTGAACAATACGGATATCAATGTGTTCACCTGTCTGCTGTAAACAAGGGACGGCATCAAGTTCTGGAAGATCGGCTTCTTCAGGATGCCGCTTCCAAACACCTGCTTATAGAGCTTCTTATTCTGTTCGTAGAAGCCTCTTTGCAGACAGCACTGACGGTAGAGCTCTGTCTCCAAAAGAAGCTCTGACGTACAGATCTTCGTCTTGTAAAAATCATTCCAAAGTTCTGGAAACGGGTAAGCATCCAGCGGTTTTGCATCCGGGTCGCTGTGGATATAGCGGCTGGTCTTCAGATCATTTCCAAGCAGCTCCTCCTGATCCCACGCCGTCTTATAAGAACGGGCGGCATTCTCTTTGATCAGCTCATCTAATTCCTTACATACGCGGATACACTCCGCTTCCCCGTATGTGAACAGCCGAGAAGCCTGATCCCCGTCGATATTTGCAGGCGGCAGGATCCAGTCTTTCTTGACATCGTACAGACCGTAGCCCGGTGTATTTAAGATATCCTGCGCGGTACTCGACTCTCCTAAAAGCTCCGTTAAGAGTACCTGTTCCTTCCCGGTCGCATCTGACAGCGCCTTAAGATGCGGAATTACTTTTTCAAAATATACGGCGTCCTCCTTCTTCAACTCCAAAGCCAGATCAAGAGCGCCCATATGGCATTCCTCAGATCTCTCCTCTAAGAGTCTCGCGATCGAGGATACCAGACTGCTTTTGTCTTGTCTTCGCAGAAGCGACAGCGTGCCTTTCCGCCCTTTTTTGTACTTCAGATTCTTCTCGATCTGTATGTAATCCTCTTCGGTAAGCTCCATATCCTCTGTCAGAAGATGCGCTTCCTTGTTCGTATACTCCTCTGGATTATGCAGAAGTTCGAATAAGATACGTTTCCGCGCGGCGCTCTTCGGCCGGTAGAGCAGCAATCTGGCCGCGGCGGCCCGGGACGCGCCGTAGTAGGAGTACCCCGCCCCCTGCCCGATCAGAGGGATATATCCTGCAGCCTCGTCCAGTATCTCATCATCCTGCAGCATCCATGCGATCAGACAGAGGCGCTCGGCTAAGTCGGACTGGTTCATGGTCACCTGATGCCATGGGAATATGCAGGGAGAAAGCGTGATCCCTTTTTTGGGAACCTTTTTAAGTATCTCTTTTAAGATCTGATAGCATCTCAGGGCTTCATCTCTGTCGGTAAACATTTCTTCCGGCGCCATCTTTCTAGGCTCTACCACCTTGCCGCCCCGGAAAGTATAAGAACTGCTGCTCTCATCCCTGACAAGCTCGCTGAAACGGCTGCTCGTCGATTCTATAAATCCCGGCAGAAAACATGCCGTAAGCTCCAGGTCGTCAGAGCAGTTCAGGATCACGTCCTTTGCTCCCTGCATCCTCAGCCGTTCATCCTGAATGGACCGGGTAAAATAAGAAGCCGTCATCTTCTGATGCCTTGTGCCGCTGACGATCAATTCCCGTACGGCCCCAACCGCCGCGTCCGCGTCATAGAAGCCCTTCGCCCAGAGCGCGCAGCTTATGGCAACTGAATCTTCCGTGGCAAGCTGTTCCCTGCAGAAATCCGGCTCTCTTAAGCACCGTCCCATCAGCCGCAGCAGCTTATCCGATATCCGGTCCACGCTCTTTTCGTTGAATATACCGATCCATACAGACACCGCACGCTTTACAGAAGAATACCGGATCAGGTCATTCTCCTCGATAACGGCAAAAAGATGCAGGAAGGCTTCCGGCCGTCCGGCGTCCATCGTCTCGCAGACCGCCTGCCTTGCTCCTTCCTGAAGCCTTGCTGCCAGAAGGAATTTCCCAAGGATATCGTACAATTCCTCGCTTTTGCTCATCACAATACCTCTGATCAGCTCGTGGCTCAACATCGCCGTATTTCCCTCGCCAAGGAGGATGTCCTTTACCGCCTGCACCGTCTTTTCATTCCCCCGGTCGATCTGCGCCGCCAGTATTTCCGCATAGGAAAAATGCTCGTTCCTTGCATGATCGCAGAACTCCGGCTGCGCGCTCCCTGTCAAAAGGTCCGCAAGCTCGGCGCCGTAGAAGCCAAGCCTTGAATACCCCCGCAGAATCCTCACGCTCTGCTCGGCAAAAGGCGCATAGCTGCCCGAGCGCAGGCTCCGCCGATACCATCCCGCCGTCATCTGATACTGGTTCATCTGATCCAGCGCATAATAGAATTCTTCCTGGTATTCCTTCGGCACGCAGACTTCTACCAGATCTTCAAATCTGCTCTGATACAATCCGCTCAGCGTACATGAGCTTCGTTCTGTCAGAATCTTCCTCATCTCATTGCAGGCTTCCTGCGGGATCGTATAGCCGTAGACATCCGGCAGCATCTCTTTTTCCCGCTTGGAGAGACGTCTCCCTCTCTCCGCCGTGCTGTTCACCCAAGTTTCCGTTAACTTTCTTCTCGTCTGATATGTATATTCCACCATGATATTTCCCTTCCTACTATTCTTCTTAACCCATAAGCGACGGTCGTCTGATCACTGCAGCATGTGCAGGACTATCCTGACAGCATCGTCAGCCGTATAAAGGTAAATACCAGGCCATCCTTCCATGGAATCTCATCTTCAAGCCCTGCCAGTTCTTCTTCTCCGGCAAAAACGCGGTAGATTCCGTCTAAAAAGCATTGAACCGTATTCTCCGCCGCCTTATTAAGATCTGCTTTTTCTCCGCTATGCGCTCCAAAAGCGATCTTGCCGCGTACAGCCTGTCCGGCAATCTCTTCCCGTGTCAGAAAGGGAAGAAGCTGCCCTTCGTCCTTCCTAGCATTATAGTCCCTCACGCCAAGCTCTGTCAGGCCAAGCAGCAGTTCCCTCACAGTCTTCGGCCTCTCATCCAGAACAAAGGGGACGGGGGGCAGATCCTTACTCATACGTCTGCCCGGCTTCTTCATTCTCGCATAGATTGTAAATGACATCTCTTATCCTCCGAAACTAATATTATGATACATGGATCGCTCTGCAGGTATCATCTTATATTATAATATTAAGTATACTGAGAGATTCCTGAAATATCAACTGTGACAGTTCAAAAAAATACGAAGCTGTCAGAGGACATGATAATGCGGTTTTTCTTCTCCGTAAAGCCAGTAAGAAAGATAGCCTCCAAGAAAAATCCCCAGGGCGCACAGCCCGGAGAATATGACCATGAAGGGAAGGCAGATCTGCCCGAACAGCTGAAAAGGCTGATTACTGTAATCCCATACTGCCATATGGAGCCATTTATTGACAATGATTCCTGTGATGAATTCCATCGCCGTCACAAATATAATGCATCGGAGGATCTGCCTCCACAGCGCGTCCTCCCAATGGACCGCCTGCCCCTGAACCGTGAAGAATACCATGCAGATTCCGCCGAGTACAAACATGGACCAATGGGAGAACCCGCGGAAGAATATTTCAAAAAAGTAATAGATACATCCGCCAAGTGTCCACAAAAATAAATATTCGCTTAATTTCCTCATGAAAAAACGCCCTCACTTATGTTATTCATACATAGTGTGAGCGTTTTAGGTCAAGAATATAGGTGGTATTTATTTCTCCTTCCGTGCTTTACTGTCAGCGGCCTTAACATCCTTATTCTTTTTGAAAGATACTTGCCTGAAACACAGCCATCTCATCTCCGTTCTTACAGGAAAACTGTACATGCGTCCCTTTCACCTGGCAGAAGCCCTGACGCTTCAGAGCATCTGTCAGACCGGCATACGCGCTGTCATCCTCATAACGCTCAACGCTGATCAGATACCCCTGCGGCCTTACAAACGCCGAAAGCTCTCTTGCATACCCTTCGTGTCTCTTTGCCTGCTCCTTTGCCGAAAGCGCGGCTCCTACCGCCTCCTCGCGAAGCGGCCTCCATGCGACATTTTCATGTACGGTACGGCAGGAGAACAGCGTGCCGCACTCTCTCTGCCGCGGCTTATCGGAACATTCAAAGCATATATTCTCTATCTGAAGGCTCTGCGCAAGCTCCTCTGCCACGGCGACAGCATTAGAAGACAGATCCAGGCCCGTAACATAAGAATCAGGATGGCTCTGCGCGAGAAAGCAAGACAGAATCCCGTTTCCGCAGCCGATATCAATAATATCCCCCTCCCAGAAAGGTTCATATCTAAGCAGATACTCCGTAACCCTCCTTAAGAACACACGATCGTAAAAAGAAGACGCCAGAAGGCTCATCTGCAAACTCTGATTCAGATAGTCAACGAGCTCTTCCTGCCGATGGAGATACGGCGTAGCTTTCGATCCGTACACCAGACGTTCTTCCGAACGGTCGTATAATTCCGTCAGTCTCTCAATGTGCTTTTCGCCATCCGCCTGTCCGAAGGCTTCGAGCAGCGCCGTATCCATCTCGAATATCTTGCGGATACCGATTCGGGTAAGATATTCTTTTATCCTTGTATCTAACATACGCTACCTCTCATTATATCCGGTATTCCCGCTGCTTCCCCGATATAGTAGAAGCCCCGGCACTCCTTAAGCTCTACGTCCGCATATCTGCCGATCAATTCCTTCCCTCCGTAAAAATGCACCAGCAGATTATTGCTCAGCCGTCCGGTCACCATCTCAGGATCATGATCACACACATCCTCCACTAATACTTCCTGCACCGTTCCCTCGTGCACCTTGCAGGCCTTAGCGGCGATCTCCTGCACTTCCTTCAGCAGACGGTCGAACCGGTTCTTGATCACGGATTCCGGTATCTGATCTTCCATCACAGCGGCCGGTGTCCCCGTACGCTTCGAGTAGATGAACGTAAACGCACTGTCATAGCGCACCTTTCTCACCACATCCAGCGTCTCCTCAAAATCCTCTTCCGTCTCTCCCGGGAATCCCACGATAATATCTGTTGTAAGGGAGATATCCGGGACTGCCGCACGAATCTTCGATACCAGTTCAAGATACTGCTCCTTCGTATAACGCCGGTTCATCTTCGCAAGGATATCCGTACTTCCAGACTGCACCGGAAGATGCAGATGCTTACAGATCTTCTTCGAATTCTTCATCACTTCGATCAGCTCGTCGGACAGATCTTTGGGATGGGAGGTCATAAACCGGATACGCCTGATCCCCTCGACCTTCTCGATCTCCTTAAGCAGCCCTGCAAATGTCATCGGAGTATCCAGTGTCTTCCCATAGGAATTCACATTCTGTCCTAGCAGCATCACTTCGCTGACGCCGTCCGCCGCTAACCGCTCGATCTCCCGGACGATCGCCTTAGGATCCCTGCTTCTCTCCCGTCCTCTCACATAAGGAACGATACAATAACTGCAGAAATTATTACAGCCGAACATGATATTAACCCCGGATTTGAAATCGTATTTCCGCTTATTCGGAAGGTCTTCCACGATCCTGTCCGTATCCTTCCAGATATCGATCACCATCCGCTCCGACATAAGGCGCGTTGCGGTCAGCTCCGCGAATTTATAAATATTGTGGGTTCCGAATATGATATCTACAAACCGATAGCTCTTCTTCAGCTTCTCCACTACCTCCGGTTCCTGCATCATACATCCGCACAGGCCGATCATCATATGGGGATACTTCTTCTTGCGGGGCTTTAACTGTCCAAGCCTTCCGTATACCCGCGTGTTCGCATTCTCCCTGACGGTACAGGTATTATAGATGACAAAGTCCGCCCGCTCCTCCGAGGCCGCCTCATATCCCATCTCTCTTAAGATCCCTCTTAATTTCTCAGAATCCCTGGCATTCATCTGACACCCGAAGGTCGTTACGCAGGCAGTCGGGACACGCCCGTTCTCTTCTTCAAACTCCCGAACCCATTCCCGGCACTTTGCCATGAAGTAGAACTGTCTGGCAGGCTCCTCTGTGGGCGGCTCTGCATGAATATCTATTTTATCTAAATCAATTTCCTGATACATTTCTCTTTACTTTTCTCCTTTTCTGTCATCAGAATCTTGTTAATTATATATTTTCCTTGACTTTCTCCCTATATAAATCGGTTGTGTCCTTCGTCATACTCATAACCGATCTCTCTTAGCTTAGCTATAATCTCATCCTTATCCGCACCCATATCCTCACACAATACATCCAGCGCCGGGTAATAATCCCGAAGCTTCATATTGACAACGCTCAGCAAAAGCACCGGATCCTTAGGCAGTCCTGTCGGCATATCCTGTTCCCCCTCTCCATCACAACAATTCCTTATCACTCTTTTCTCCGTGACCACGATCTCCGGCCGGATATCATGCTCCTCATAAGGCACCTCCGGCAAGATCTGGAATTCAAACGCCAGCGCCATCTTACGCAGTCCCGGATGCGCCGCCAGATACCTGTCATAATATCCGCCGCCGTAACCAACTCTACGGCATTGCCCGTCGAACGCCACTCCCGGCATCAGCATCAATCCTTCACAGGCTTCGTTCCAGGCGGCTCCATCCATCGGGCCGTCCCCCTTAGGCTCCATGATCCCGTACGCCCCCAATCGAAGCTCAGCCAGGCTCTCAATACGGTAAAAATGCATAGTATCTCCCGTTACCTTGGGAACCCACACCTTCTTGCCCGTCTCAAAAGCAGTCTTAATTATCCTGCGCGTCCCTGATTCTCTGTTACGATCCACATATGTATAGATATCCTCTGCCTTCGCAAACCAGGGATGGGCAATAACCGCGGCTTCTATATCGCTGCTGGCCCTGCGCCATTCGGATTCTTCCAGTTCGCGCCTTATCTGCCGGATCCGTCTTCTAATTTCCTTTTTTGTTTCCAAATTTTTCTCCCAGATTCGTAATGCTTCCGTCCGCCTCCTGAATGGAGATCTGATCCAGCTGGCTGCGCAGATTTTGTCTGAAAGAGTCAATATATTCTCTTCTTAAGATCTGCTGCTCCTTTAACTCCGCCTCTGTCAGGCCTTCTGCTTTTGATTTATGATACAATTCATTGATCCTTGCAATCTTCTGTTCGTTCATTGCTCTCTTCCTTCCTTATAGCTATCCTCATATCTGAATTCTTATCTTACACTATCTTGGCCGAGAAGTCCACAGACAAAAAACTCTAATCCGCAAAAAAGTAAAACCCCGTAACCAGACAGTCTGTCCGAATCATTGCAAGCTTAAGACAAATACGCCTGTGAAGCAGGATATCTCCCCACTTCGCAGGCGCTCTGTCATAATGAACGCATTAGCTGGAATAATTTTCAAGGAACCCGTACAGCGCCTTTGCGTCCTCCATATACTTCCCGTTTTTGATCTCACTTTGCATCTCGGCGGGAAGCCCGTCGCACTTGATATCCGTGTATTCATAGGGCGTCTTCTTGTCGCTCAGATATACGACCACATATCCGTTGACTTCCATCAGATAATAGCAATCTTCCTTCAGCGCCTGGCCGTCCGCTGCGATCGTAACCGGCTCCTGCTCCGTAACCGTAGGCTCCCTGGGTTCAATCTTCCTTGCGATCTCCACATTCGCGGCGCGTTCCTGCGCCTTTTTAAAACTTAATTGATACGCGCCCGCCATCAGCGTAAGCGCCATGATCATAACTCCAAAAAAACCGATACCATACTTCATTCTCATAAGGACAACTCCTTTTTAAGTACAGTATCGGTCAATTTTTAGAATTTTATACACTGCGATCATTCTCTGAACAAATGAAGTCTTCTGCACAGAGACAAGATCGCCCTTCCCTTGGGCATGTTCCGTATCTCATCCTCCGTGACGCCGCCAAGCAGCACCAGCGTCGCGCCGTATACGAATACGGCAGAAAACAGCGCAGCCACCGTCGCGATCTTCTCTCCTGCGAATAATTCAAAGATCAGATGAACGACCACCGTCACGGCTCCCATGATCCCGGACGCAAGAATCGGGATGATAAAGGTCTGCTTGCGCTCCTGTACATACCCGATACGCTCGCGGAGCGCATGGGCATTCAGGATACAGATCGCACCGGAGAACACGATCTTACTGATCACCACCGCATAGATGTTCCATTTGAAGACTACCAGCATCAAAAACAGGGACAGCGTATGGATCAGCAGCGAGATCCCTGCATTCTTGACAGGCGTCATCATATCGTCCAATCCCTGAAGAACAGAGTTCGTCACCGTAGAAAGGCAGAAAAATATAACGGACACCGCCCCTAACTGCAGCATCAATGCCGCCATCCGGTTATCCCCTTCGTAGAACAGAAGATCCATGATCGGCTTGGCAAGGATCAGGAATCCTACTGCACAGGGGATCGCGATCATCATATTGAACCTGGTGACCATATTGATCTTGTTATGTACCTGTTTCCTGCTTCCGGTCTGCACGGTCGTCACAAGGCTTGGGATCAGAGACGCCGCCAAAGCGCTGGATACGGACAGCGGTACGTTGACCAGCGTATTGTACTGGCTGTTGAAGATACCCATAAAGCTTGCGTACTCTGTCTTCTTATACCCCTGAGCCGCCATGATATTGTTGAAGATCGCCGTATCCAGAAAGTCGCTGATATTATATACCGTTGCACTCAGTATGACCGGCGCAATGGTCAGAAATAAGATCTGGTAGATCCTCCGGTAGCTTTCCTTCTTGCGGCTTCTGTCCTTCCACATCTTCCGCTTGAACACTCTCTGGTAGACGATGAATACAAACACCGCCGTCACCAGCGCGAATGCGGCCCCGGCAACCGTTCCGACCGTTCCTCCTGCCGCGGCATACGCCGGACCGTAAGACGCATCTCCCCTGGTCTCGGCAAGCTCTTTGCCTGTTTTAAGCAGCAGGTATGCCCCGATGATGGACGCCGCCGCATTGACGATCTGTTCAAGGACCTGGGATAAGGCCGTTGGCATCATAGAGCCGTTGCCCTGAAAAAATCCCCTCAGCACGCCAAGGACCGCAACAACCAGGATACAGGGAGCAAGGACGCGCAGCGCATAGACGCTCATATCCATCTTCATCACCGAGACAGCAATAAAATCCGCCCCAAGGAAGATCGCCAGCGCGACCAGTCCGCCTGCTGTGAAGGCAAATATCATTGCGCAGCGGAACACCTTATATGCATTCTTATACTGGCCCACAGCCACCCTCGCGGATACTAATTTGGACACAGCAAGGGGAAGGCTGTATGAAGTAAGCATCAGCGCAATCGTATAGATCGAGAATGCCACACTGTAATAGCCCATCCCTTCTTTACCTACTATATTCGTAAGCGGGATCCTGTATACAACCCCGATAATCTTCGTAATCACTCCTGCGATCGCAAGAATAGAACCCTGTAGCAGGAAATTCTTATCTCTCTTTTTTCGTCGTTTCGCCATATATTACTCCATCTTATCGTAAAATATAATTCTGAAAATAGAATACGCCTATCTTAAAATATCCAAGCGCTGCATGATCTCCCTCTGCACCGACTCCATCTCCTGCCGCTGCGGATCTTCTATATGGTCATAACCTGTCAGGTGCAGCACGGAATGTACGATCAGGAAAGCATATTCTCTCAGCACAGAATGTCCGTACTCCTGAGCCTGCGCCGTTACCCTGTCCTTGGATATTACGATATCACCAAGAGACAGCTCTCCTGATTCCGGGTCAAAACAATCCTCCCTGTCTTCAAGGAATCCGAATTCTCCCGGGGCCGGATATTCGATCATCGGAAAAGACAGTACGTCCGTCGGCCTGTCGATCCCCCTGAATTCCATATTCATCTCCTGTATCTGGTCGTTTGTCGTAAGCAGAAGGCTAACCTCTGCTTCGTAGGGACATCCCACAGTGTCAAGAGCCTTCTCGATCACCTCTTCTGCTATCCGGCGGCATTCAAGAGGCAATGCAGCCGCCCCCTCCTCCTCGTAGTAAACTGTCATATCCTTCTCCTTTTATAGTCTACCGGTTCCTTCGCTTTTTATTCCGGTCGCGGCTTCTTGTCTTTTCACGGTTCTCATAATCCTCGTACGCCTTCACGATCTTCTGGACCAGCGGATGGCGCACCACATCCTTGCTCGTCAGATTACAGATCCCGATATCGTCGATATTCTTCAGAACGGACACAGCAATATCCAGACCGGACACCTGTCCCGGCGCCAGATCCTTCTGCGTGATATCTCCCGTAACAGCTACTTTAGAGCCAAAACCGATTCTTGTCAAGAACATCTTCATCTGTGCCGGGGTCGTATTCTGCGCCTCGTCCAATATGATAAATGCATTGTCAAGCGTCCGTCCTCTCATATACGCTAACGGCGCGACTTCGATCAGACCTTTCTCCGAATTCTTAAGGAAGCTTTCCGCCCCCATGATCTGATACAGCGCGTCATAAAGCGGACGGAGATAAGGATCGATCTTGCTCTGTAAGTCTCCCGGAAGAAAACCGAGCTTCTCCCCCGCTTCAATGGCCGGACGCGTCAATATGATACGCCCCACCTCGTTATTGCGGAAAGCCGTGATCGCCATGGCCATGGCAAGATACGTCTTGCCCGTCCCGGCAGGCCCAAGGCCGAATACGATCATCTTCCTGCGCATAGCATCCACATACTTCTTCTGTCCAAGGGTCTTAGGCTTGATCGGCTTACCCATGAGAGTGTGACAGATAATATCCGAATCGATCTCCAACACGCTCCCCTCGCTGTCCTCCATCACCAGCGCCAGCGTATAATCCACATTCTGCTCCTGGATCGTATTGCCTCTTCTGGAGAGTCCTACCAACTGCTCTAAGACCTTCTTAGCCTTCTCCACATTCGCCGCTTCCCCCATGATCTTCATGTTCTCGCCCCTGGCGATCAGCGTCACATGAAGCGTACGCTCTATCTTCTTGGCATAAGCATCAAACTGGCCGAATACATTGCTCTCATGCTCTGCCGGTATATTCATCACTGATTCCATTAAACCCATCCGCTATTCTCCTGTCTCCTCTTGTTCTTCGGCTGCCGGAATATCCATCAACCGGGACTCGGCCTGCGTGCCGATCGGCATCAGGACCGTAAGCTGCCCCTTAGCCTCTGCTTTTTGAGACCCTGTGTATATTTTAACATCATTCTCAATAATTTCTACCCCTTTTTTCTCCAAATCTTTACAATAGCGCTGAAATTTTCTGCTCAATCTCTGCTGAAGCTCCTTTTTCGTATACTTTATCTCCTCAGACAGATAAGGTTTGGCAGTTCTTTTTCCATAGGAGATCGGCAGATAGAAGTTCTCACCGATACGCAATTGAGTCTCAGATCCGTACATCTCCCACAATTCATACTGGTTCCTGATGCTCCCTGCCCGGAATGTGTAATCTGCAATTTTAAGGAAATACTCCTCCTTTTTTACCTGCAGATTACCCTTCTTTTCATAAAAATATGACTTCTTCTCATATCCAAGGTTCATCTCATCCTGATATTCTATCACCGCCCTTCCCTGGATGTCTGCGTCGGATCTATGATATTGATAGGCGGTCACCGTCCCGGCGTCGTCCACTACCGGAACCTGGCCGGATACCAGCACGTCTCCCGCCTTAACCTCTGCGCCCTCCTGAACCATGGGTATCCCGTTGCGGGGAACGATCCTGGTGATCACACAGTCCCGATCCGCTATGATATCCGTCGCCTGCTCCCTGACTTCTGTTCCCGGACCGCCGATCCCGCTATCCTTCGGATCATCCGCATCCTGTTCTGCCCCTCCCGGACTCTGCGCGGCATTGCCTGGGATCACCTCCTCATCCGTATCCTTAATGGTATCCTCATTCTCCTTCACCTGTATGATCAGGCGCGTTCCCCGGATAGACGCCGAGACCCATATAATATCGTCATATTCCTTACGGATATCCTTAACGATCCTTGCGCAGTCGACCTCCGAGACCCGCATTCCGTTCTCTACCTCGCAGGACGCAAGGAATTTGAGCAAAGTCTCGTCCGTATATGTAAGATTGCCTCTGATATCAATATTCCAGATATACCTGGACATAAGAAAGATCAACACGGCAAATAACAATGCTCCGGCAAAAAACATTTTCCGTTTGCGGTATTTGTGTAAAAAAAAAGGAAGACCGAACCGCTCTACAATGCTCACTTTTGTTCCTGTCTTCCTGATGATCGGTTTTAATTTTCGGAAGCCCGGAATTGAGATATTCATCTCATAAGCCCGTCCTTCCGGCCTCAGTCCCCACAATATGATCCCTCTATGACTGCACGCATTTAAGAATCTCTCCGTAGAATATCCTGTGATCCGAATACGGATATATCCTTTGACATATCGGATGATCTTTAACAGCAATGTCGTACCTCCTTTTAATTCTGGTATTCGATAGATTTTATATGTCCGTTCACCTTCATCTCGTCATTGGTATAATATACGACCTGCAGCCGTTGTCCGGTAATGCGGATCTGCCCCGTCTTCGTCTGGATACGCACCAGAGAATCCGTATATTCCAGAATCCCCCTGTAATTCTCCAGGCACAGCTCCATCTGTCCCGTAACCGTCAGCACGGGCATACCAAGAGCTACGTCCTTGGGCATCTCCGACAATTCTGCAATTTTATTTCTGAAAGAATGACTTTCTTCATCCTGTCTCTGATTCTGTCTTTTCCCTCTCATAGAAACGCCATTCATGGATTTTATAGTAATCTATGCAATGCGCCCGCAGAATATACCAGATACAGGTTCCCGATTTACTTCCGTCCAAGCAGGCGGACCAAAAGCACCTTAAACAGAGCGGAAGACAGCGCAGCGCCCCACAAAAGCCCCCGCGTCCCTCCTCTGCCGCCTTTGATCTTCTGAAGGCTCGTATAACTCTCCTTAAGCCTTGACCTTCCGTCCCTGAGATCCGCCAGAATCTTGATCCCCGCCCAGGATTGGAATACGGTAAGAAGGAATATCATACTGCTTCTTAGGAATCTCTGCCTTCCCGCCAGCAGATAATAGATTCCCTCTGTTATCCCCCAGAATGTTGCGATATGATGAATCCCTATACAGATAGATAATTCCTTTTCCCTCATTATTACCGTCCCCCTTTTCTCTCTGTAACCATTGTACAGGATTTCATTGCCGGAATGTAGTAAAAGAGTTCGCAAGTTTTTACATTTTTCGCATCAGGACATTATACAGCACAAGAAGGAGCATATCTGAACAATGCTCTTCTTGCTGTTCAGGTATGCTCCTTCGTCAGATGTACCATTATAAACTATACTAATATATCAATATTCTCTCCAAGTCCCGGTACAGCAGCTCCTCCTGAGATCTGCGCCGCCGCGTCCATCATCTCAGCCATCGCCTCAGTCGACATCTCCATCGTATCCATAGCCTTCGCCATCATGGCGTAGCTTACGTTCAAATGCAATTGTTGCATTGACATGGCAGTTGATAATGCAGCAATATCCATATCTCCTACTCCTTTCTTTTATCAGAATAACAAACCGATCATTCGTTGTTCATGAATTCTGTCTTTGTAATGTCTCTATTATAGCAATAAGTGGCTGAAGTGTAAAGCCTTAATCCTGCAAAACAGCACTGACGCTTAAATTTATATTTACTCTCCCAAGGCAAATGGAATTCTATTTTTTATACTTAGTTGACAATCTATCCTTATTTTAAACAATAAAATTCCTATGCCTTGCTTTTCTTCTTTTTGTTTTTCACCAGTTTCTTTACCACCACCTTTCCTTAACTGTTTCTATATAAACCGTATTTGTATCTTTCTCCCTATCTCTTCCTTATGTTCTTCCAGCAGCGTTTCCTTCATGGATTCCAGTAGTCTCCTGTGTTTCTGCTCTAGACTCTGCTTCACTTTCTTCCATATCTTTTCCCACGCCTCCATACACTGGCTTATCATATGCCCGATCTGGAGCAGATAATAATGGTTTTAAGAAAAGTTCACTCTTAACTTGTACTTTTTCTTGACATAGTACCATTGGGATCTACGATACATCTCTCCACTTCTACCGGAAGAGCGGCGATCATTTCCACCCGGACTCCCGGCTGCCGCGCTTTCCTTTTATGCTCTGTGATGACGATCTCTTCCTGTCCCTGTCTAAGGGAATGCAGCAGTTCTTCCTGTTCGAACAGGCTCATCTGTCCCTCTGTCTGTGTGACTTCCGTGGAAGGGCCGAACAGCTTCTTCCTTGCATGAAAGAGCGCCTGTGTCAGGTTCTAGATCTGGATTTGCTGCTGTCTGAGCTGATGGCTCTGGTGTTCGATTTTCTGTTCCTGCTCCTGTACAAGCCTGCGCAGTTCGAGCAGCTCCTGGTATTCAGGTCCGGTCAGCATGGGCGGCTCCCTCCTTGATGGTCTCTGGTTTTATGATACCATTTTTTGTACGAAAAATCAGCATTTTTCTATCCTGAAAAGGCTTGAAAAATGCTGATTTTACAAGGGATCCACACGATTTTACCGGCATTTTCACGAACCTTAGAAGCACGTATCTTCCGGACGGATCCGTACTGTCTTATGGGCTTTCTTCTGTTCGATAGATAAGCCTTCCAGCAGCCATCTGGCCTGCTGGGGCGTGATGTCCCGAATCTCTTCTTTCGACTTTGGCCATTGAAAAACCATGTCCGGAAGCAGTTTTTTTGTTGCAAGAAGAAAACCATCTTTATCAAAACGCAGGGCTTTCAGACAGTTCTTTTTCCGATTGCAGAATAGGAACACACAGGCAGGGGAATAGGGATCCAGCTGATATCTCAGGCTGACCAGAGCAGCCAGTCCTTCGATCTGTTTACGGAAATCTGTAGGCCCGCAGGCAAGATAGATGTGTTCCGCTCCCTGTGTGATCAGATTCAGCATGAAGCTTGCAGGATCTTAAGGATCCCTGCTAGCTGTGAGAGTTGTGCATGACTGGCGATCTTCAGATGCAATCCATGAAAGGATAGTTCAAAAGGATAGGATTGCTCTTGTTCAAGTGAAAGCGGAGGAAACAGTGCCTGCGGGAGTTCCACAAAATCCATAGGCGATACCGCTCTTTCCGGATCTGATCTGCGCAGCAGTTTCTTTTCCCAATATTTATACTTGTCATAACTGATCTGATTGCTGTCACACCATTTTCGGACAGACAGGCCGCTCTGCGTTCTCTGCTGAAAGATCAACAGCCATTCATCATCGGTAAACTTTGTACTCATTTGAAATACCTCCCTTGTGATATAAGGAAAGTATATCAATTGACTGGGAAAGATTCACTACGGTATGTTTTGTGTCGCTTACCTATTATTTTCGAATAATAAGCTATTTCTCTTGTGTGATTGATTCACATATATTTACCTATCCTTTGCATGGCTTTTTCAATTTTCAATCATTTACGCTCTTGCGAAAACTGTGGTGACGGTGATGATGTCATTATCGATTTTCGCAAAAATCTCGCCATTCATCTTGCGCATGAGCTGTCTGCAAATGTAAAGCCCCAGTCCGTTGCCACCAATGTTTCCCGCATTTGCTCCGCGCCAAAAGCTCTCGAAAATATGCGTCAAATCGTCCTTCACAAGCGTACAGCCGCCATTCATGATCGCAATTTGGACGCATTCGTCGTCTTCGGGGAAAATCAATTCCACACGTCTGCCATTGCCGTATTTGATGGCATTTTCCATAATGTTTTGCATCACTTCAACGCTCCTGCTCAAATCCCCCGATAGCAGACAGTTTTTATATTTTCCGATAATAAAATCTGTTTTGATAAGTGCCAGTTTTTCCTTGTAATATCCCGCGATTTTTTCAACAAGTTCCGAAAGATAAAACTCGCCCATATTCACTTCAAAGCTGAAGAAATCTTCTCTTGAAGCCGTTATAATCTGTGAAACATAGCCCTCGATCTCCTCCGCTTTTTCGTTGATGTTTTCAGCGATTTTGTGCTGCTTTTCCGCGTCCGAATACAAATTTTTCGACAGTGCTGCCGAGTACAATTTTATAGCGGAAAGCGGCGTTTTAATATCGTGCGAGAGCGATAGCAGCAGTGTTTTCTTTTCTTTCTGCATTTCCAGTTCGCGCTGCTTTTGCTGTTCTATATTTTCACGGAGAATATTGATCCCCCAAAGAAATTTTCCGAAAAAACGGCTTTTCGTTTCCTTTATCGGCGCGGCGAGATTACCCTTTGAAAGCTCGTAAGGGATACCGCTCAGACGTTCAAAGGGCATAAGAATTGCGAATTTTATATAAAGCAAAACCGTTAAGATCAAAATCGCCATAACGCCGAGAACAGCATTTACAATTCCTGTAAGCTGCGTTTTGTCGGAGCAGCCGTTAGTATTGTAATCAAAGCGATAAAGTTCTCCGTTTATTTCACGGATAACATAGTCGCTGTCCGTGATGTAAAATTTTTCTCCGTATCGTTCAATATTTGTAACGTACACACATTCGGAAATGTCGGCAGAACCATTCGTTTCTATTTCATGGACAAGACGGCTTATCTCCACTCGATATTGCCTGCTCCCATTGGTTCTGTCGGCGGCAAGAATTATATTCATTACAACAAACAACAGGATTACGGCAATCGCAACTACGGAGAAAATTTTGTTAAACGCTTTCATATTTATAACCCACCCCCCATACGGTAACTATTTTTTTAGGGTTTTTGGGGGCGTCCTCTATTTTCTGCCGCAGCCATTTTATGTGTACCGTCAGTGTCTGCTGTTCTGAAAAGCTGTCGCTGCCCCAGACCTGTTCAAAAATGTATTCCTTGCTTAAAGCCCTGCCCTTATTCTCCATTAAAAGCAGAAGCAGCTCAAATTCCTTCGTGGTCATTTCAAGTTTTTTTTCATTTTTGTAAACGGCACGGCTCGCCTTATTTATGCGTATATTGCCGTCAGTAATTTCGTCAAGAGCGTATCGTCGCTTAAAAATCCCGCTTATTTTTGCGAGCATAATATCAATATCATATGGCTTTTCTATATAATCGTCTGCGCCGAGATTCAATCCGTTCAGCTTGTCATCCTTTTCCGTTTTCGCACTTACAATCAATACGGGCGTGTTGCTCGACCTGCGGATTTTTTCCAGAACATAAAATCCGTCCTTATCGGGCAGCATGATGTCAAGCACGACAAGCCTTGCGCCGTATCTTTTGTACAGCAGCAAGGCTTTTTCGGCTGTTTGAACCGCCGATACCGTATAATTTTCCGCGCGGAGAAAATCACACAGCAGTTCGGCAAGCTCCTTGTTGTCCTCAACAATGAGAATATCCATATTACCACCCTAATTCCAGAAGCCAGTTATTCAATGTGCGCTCCCTTTCTCTTATCTGTGTGGAACATTCGCTTAAGTCGTACTCTCCCTTTATGTTCCCGTCAACAATGTACATGACCCTTGTGCATTTTGCCGCGACCTTAACATCGTGGGTAACGAGCATGATTGTTGTTCCCTCAGAATTTAATTTTACAAGCTCATCCATTACCTCGTCGGAGGAAGTGCGGTTCAAAGCCCCTGTCGGCTCATCAGCAAAAATCATTTTCGGATTGTTCATCATACTGCGGCAGATACACGCCCGCTGAAGCTGACCGCCCGAAACTTCGTTGATGTCGTTGTCGGCAATGTCGATAATGCCAAGCCTGCGCATGAAATCCTGTCCGCGCCGCGCCGTTTCCCTGCGGGGTTCACGCTGCTTTTTGGATTGCGTTGCAGGAAGTATGATATTATCCAATATGGTGAGGTTTTTCAGCATATACATTTGCTGAAAGATAAAACCCATTTCGTCAAGGCGTAGGTCTGCAAGTTCTTTTTCTCCTATCCCTGCGATATTTTTCCCACAGAAACTCACTTCTCCTGCGGTAAAATTATCCATGCCCGAAACTGCGTACAGCAGCGTGGATTTTCCAGAACCTGACGGACCCATAACGGCGACCATTTCTCCCTCGCCAATCGTGAAATTTACGTTTTTCAATACGTTGTTCTGCCGCTTGTTTACGATATACGTTTTGCAGAGGTCTTTTACTTCAAGAATGTTCATAATTGCTTCTTCCTTTCATTATTCAATGTTTGCCGTATCGGAGGATTTGATTTTTTTGGTGTACAGTGAGGTTAAAAATGCGCTGACGACTGTGGCATCAAGAGCGATAATGGGGAATATCATGTATATCTCCACAGGGTTTTGCATATATTCTACGCCCATTTCAAGCCCCATCGTCCTGAAAATAGGATCGAAGCAAAGCTTTGTAATGGGCATACCCAAAAGCTCCGCAAGAAGTACAGCCGCCGTCACCGCAATGAAAAATCTTAACGTGTGCTGTCCGTATATTTTTGCGTTCCTGATGCCTATGGCTTTCATAAGGGCGATTTCCGCCTGCTCCTTTGCGATAAAGGAACGCTCCACAAGCACGGTTATAAGCGCGGCTAATATTACCGTAAGGACGGCGGACATTTTTTTCACCGCGTCTATGGCGTCGCCGACTCCGGTGGTGTCCTTTACGTCTTCGCCCGCTGTTTTAACGCTTGAAAACTTAGGGTAAAGCTCCTTGATCTTTTCAATTCTGCGTAATACTTCCTCATCGTCGGGGTCGTCGGTAAATTTTATCTGCGTACTGGGAGAGCCGCTTGCTGCGATATAGTTGATATCGCAGTCGGTATGAACCCTTGCGGATATGCCCTGGTTGACCATTGCCTGATACAGAGCGGTTATGATGAACTCCGCTGTTTCGCCCGTCGGGTAGGACACAGTAACGGTATCGCCTATCTCCGCCTTAAGCTGTTTTGCCAAAAGGGTTGTCACTGCAATTTCGTCGCTGTTTTGGGGAGGAGTACCCTCTAAGTATTCATACATATCCATTGTTGTTCCCGTACCCTGAAGTATAGCTGTCTTGCTTTCATATTCGCCGTAGCTTATCGTCGTATAAATAAAATACTCCGTCATACATTCCGCGGGCATACCGTTTTCCGCAAGGGTCTGCTCCATGTCCTCAAGATATTTTTCAACCTTTTCATGTCCGTCCTCGGCCATAAACTTCATAGCCTCATCGCCGATGTCCGTAACGGCGTGGCAGTCCGCCTGCCCAAAATATTTCAGCAGCTTTCCGCTTTTAAGAGATGCCGTGGCATTGGAAAGCATTATCAGCAGCGACATACACAGAAAAAACGTAAAGGTAATGACAGCGTAGCGTTTGGGACTGCTTACAATATCGTTTGCGGCAAGAAAAACCGTCGTGCCAAGCCGCGATCTTCCAAGGCTCATAACGCCCTTTTTGCAGAAGCGTTCCCCCGTCTGCCCATTCCTTACAGCGTCGATCGGGGACATTTTGCTCACCCTGCCCGTGCAGCTGAGACAGAACAGGAGAATCACAGCTGCTGTCAGAACCGCGCAGGCAATGTTTACAAATCCGTTATTGCTGCTGTCTATTATAATAGACTCCGAGGAATAATTTATAAGCATTTTCCCGAACGGGTAGCTGAGTATCAAGCCGAGTGCT